>ERZ869929.832-NODE-832-length-13707-cov-8.415324_pt1 | contig 13707 bp, 22 predicted proteins | sample MGYA00579312_ERZ869929 | MGnify/ENA primary metagenome ERZ869929 (study PRJEB32216, sample SAMN09231818) | wastewater metagenome | place: USA: Maryland | collected 2016-08-09 | study: EMG produced TPA metagenomics assembly of the PRJNA472060 data set (Reclaimed... | reverse complement strand
GCGCCTTTGATGCACACGGCCACCGCCACGCCTTGCGCGCAATCCAGGGTGTGCGTGCATTCTTCTTGGATACCCCACCCGTTACTGCTGGTGTTGGCGGTGCGGATTCCGTAGGCCACGGGTACTGCCACATTCAAGTTTCCGCTGGCCGTGTCTCTTGCCGTAAGCGCCGGGTTGATGCCGGACACATCTGTAATGCGGTCATTCGCATAGTCGTGGCTGTAGTAGGCGTAGCGGACATCCTTGGTTTCAACCGGCACCAGCGGCGTGCCACGCCCCGTGCCGTCCTCGCTGGCGTCGAAGCCTTCGCCGCGCAGGCTGTGGGCTACACCCAGTCCTCCGTGGGGCAGGATGGTTTCTGTTTCTGGGTCGTAACGTTTTCCAGTGCCTGTTGTAAGGCACTGGGCAGTTGCTTGCCCCGCTTCTCGGCTCGGCGCAGTATCCCGGCGCACGCCGTCGAACTCAAAAAGAACCGCGGCGGGATCGAAGTCGTCTCTAGCACTTGCGACAACGAACACACGGCGGCGTCGTTGGGCCAGGCCAAAGTATTGGGCGTCGAGGGTGCGCCATGCGACTGCACGCGACGGTCCAAACACAGCACCAGCGTCCGACCATTTGCCCCCTGGTGGCTGAAGCGGATCGCTTTCGCCGGCAAGGCCAGCAAGGAAGCAGCCGAAGGCGTTGTCCTTTGTGGTGAGCACCCCGGGGACGTTCTCCCAGAACACGATGCAGGCAGGCTTTCCGTCGGCACGGCGTTGGTCGTCGATAGCATTGGCAATCTCACAGAAGGTTAAAGAGAGGTTCCCGCGGGCGTCGTCCAACGAACGGCGCAGGCCCGCGACACTGAAGGCTTGGCACGGTGTGCCGCCGCAAAACACGTCAGGCGCTTCCAGCACGCCCAGCGCTATGCGGTCAGGGATCAAGGTCATGTCCCCGACGTTCTCCACATCAGGGTAATGGTGCGCGAGGACCGCGCACGGGAAGGGCTCAATCTCGGCCAGCCACGCAGCACGCCACCCAAAAGGGTGCCACGCAACGCTGGCGGCCTCGATGCCTGAGCATACGGAACCGAAGGAAAGGGTCATTTGGCGACTTTCAAAATCGCCACGGGTGGGGTGCCGGAAGTCGCCAAACCCTACCCGCTGTCCACGGGCCCAGCACCCCACCCGTGGCGGGACAGAAGGTTTGGCCCCGCGACTGTAGCAGGACTTTTTAGCAAGACGGAAAGAGTTACAGCGCCAGCAAGCGCGCCTCTTTGTCCCTGTCACGCCGCGGCAGCGGGGCCCAGCCCAGGAACCGGCCATCGGGGCACCACGGGCCGTCGACGCACACCTCAGGCGTTAGGCCCCAAAGCTCGGCCCGGGGTTGAAATACTCCACCGGCAACCCGGCGAAGCTGTCGCAGATGTCGTGCTCATCAAAAGCGTCCAAGTACGGGTAGCACCAATACCGCAGGTCGTCTCGCTCAATCCGCGCCTCGCTGCACTTGTCCTTCCAGTATTCAGCCAGCACAAGCAGCCGCGTGTGCGGGTCTGCCACGTCTAGCTCGGGGTCCTGCAGTGCTACTTCTGCCATCTTCTCGCTCCGGTTGGTCGGGGCCTAGCCCGACGTGCGTCACACGATCGCCTGGAATTCGCCAGCGGTGGTCACGTCCTCGCCCAGGCACTTGCGCGCGAAAGCGCACTGGCGGCACGTGCTGTTCAGGTCGGTGCGGTAGACCACCGGCAGCCGCCCGGCGGACGCCTTGCTCATCGCGATGGTCTCGCGTTCGATGGCCGCGGCCAGCGCGGCGCGCGGCTCGCGGTGGTACAGCTTGTCCTCGCCAGCAGACAAGTGGCGGATGTATAGCTGCGACGTACCCACCGCTGCGGCCAGGGCCGCCAGGTCTGCGGGGGTCGCGGCGCGTAGCCACTGCTTCAGGGGTGTGATGGTGCTCATACCGTAGAGTTTAGCAGGCTGCTGACCCCCACGCTTGTAGCCGCGTCTAAGGGTTTTCCCTATGTCCTGCGGGTTTAGCACGTGCTATCGTTTCTCCCGTCAGCCTAGTAACCCACAACCAAAGGACCTACCGTGTTTCCTGTCACCCTGACGATCACCAACATCGACCAACTGACCAAGGTCATGGCAGCGCTCAGCCTGGTTCAGCCTGTGCGCGTGCCAACGGCCAACGAGATGGTCGCCGAGATCCTGAACAACGAAGCGGCCATGGCCGACACGAAGGACACCCCCGCGCCCGCCGGTGAGGCGCCGGGAAAGTCTGCGAAGGCAAGCCCTGCCCCTTCCCCGCCTACTGCCGCGGCGGCGGGGGGCGGTGCGCCCGCGAAGACGGCCGAAGAGTCCGCCCCTCCTGCCGGCAGTGCGGAAGCCGAACCGCAGGCCTCGACTGCTGCGTTTGACTACGCCGAGCTGGCCCGCGCGGTCAACTCGCGCATCAGCAAGTTCGGCAAGGAAGCGCTGCTCGCCGTGGCCAAGAAGCACGGCGCCGACACGTTCAAGGCGTTGCCGGCCGACAAGTGGGCCGCAGCCCACGCCGATGTCGTCGCGCTGGGGGTGTGACATGGATCGCAACATTGCAGCGCTGATGCGCCAAGACTGCCGCACGGTGAACGTCCGTTTTGACTTGCTCGCCACCGAGTTCGGGGGCCTGCCCAACGACGGAGAGGTCGGACGGGCATACGACAAACGTGCGCGCGCAGCGTTTGTCGAAGGTGGTATCAAGAGCTACAAATACGTGACGGACCTCACCTTGGCCCCGGGCAACGTGGTCGTGGTGGAAGCCGCTGGCGAAACGAAGCTCGCGTGGGTTGTGTCGGTCGACGACGAGGTGGACATCGAACCCAACTCCGCGGTGCAAATCAAGTGGGTCAAGGCACTCGTGGACCTCGGCCACTACGAGCAGAGCCAGGCCAAGAACGCGGAAATTGAACGGATGGTCTCGGATGCATACAAAGCCAACCTGCGCCGCAGCTTCGCCAACCAGATCATGAGTGCGGTGGACGAAGCCAGCCGCGAGCGGATCACCAAGCTACTGGGGGCGTGATGGCTGACCACGCAACCACCTTCACAGCATCAGGCTTCGAGCGCCTGATGCTGTGCCCCGGGTCCGCCGTGTTGGCCCGCCACGCCCCTCGCCAGTCGAGCGAGTACAGCGCCGAGGGCACGCTCATCCACAGCGCCAGCGCCGCGGTGCTGCAGGGCCAGCAGTGGCCGGCGCCGGGCTCGCGTCACGAGGTCGAAGGGTTCGCCTTCGTGTGGGACGCCGAGATGCAGGCGTGCGGCCAGGGCTACGTCGACTACGTGCTGGGCCTCGACGGCGACTTCGTGGAGGTCGAACAGCGCGTGCGCTTCGGTCCGAGCATCGGCGTCGACAACCCCGACGATGGCTTCGGCACGGCCGACGCGATCGTGGGCAAGGGCGACGAGCTCATCGTCATCGACCTGAAGTGCGGTCGCGGTGTCGAGGTGACGGCGGGCTGCACCGCGGCGGACAACCCCGCCGAGTGCTTGATCCTACCGAACCCGCAGCTTGCCCTCTATGCCATCGGCGCGCTGGCGGACCGCCAAGGTGTTGTCGGTGACTACCGCGACGTGCGCCTGGTCATCGTGCAGCCCCGCGTGGGCGGCGTCAGTGAGTACGTGTTGTCGGCTGCCGACCTCGCCGATTGGGCCACCCGCGCGGCCCGGAGCACCGTCGACCGCGTGGTCGACGCGATCCTCGCCGACGACTTGGGGCCCTTCCTCAGCCCCACGGAAAAAGGCTGCAGGTTCTGCGCCGCCAAGGCCACGTGCCCGGCGCTGCGAACCGATGTCTACCAGACCGTCGGCGCCACCATCGAAGGCCCGGCGAGCATCGACGAGTTCGCAGAACTGGAAGCGACGCCGCTGGACTCTGGCAGCAACGAGGACATGGCAGGCCCCGACGGCGCGCTGTGGCTCTCCGCCTGCCTCTCCAAGGTCGACATGATCGAGGACTGGTGCAAGGCCGTGCGCGCCGAAGCTGAGCGCCGGCTGGTGGTTGGTGACGACGTGCCAGGCTACAAGCTCGTGCAAGGCAAGAAAGGCGCACGGCAGTGGGCCGACGCGGGGATGGCGGAAGACGCGCTCAAAGGCTACCGGCTCAAGGTCGACGAGATGTACGACCTCAAGCTCATCAGCCCGACCAGCGCGGAAAAGCTGTTCAAGGCCAACGTCATCGGCCCGCGCCAGTGGCCCAAGCTGCAGGCGCTCATCACCCAGGGTGAGGGCCGACCCCATGTCGCACCGGACAGTGATCCCCGCCCAGCCATCACGGTCGCCGTGAGTGCGGATGACTTTGACCTCGCTTAACCCTTTCACTTCAACCAAGGAAATACCAACCATGCAACGCATCCGCTCACCCCGCACCGATGACGACGCGATTGAACAGCAGATCCTCGCCGAGGGCTTGACGGCCCCGCGCGTCACACCGTCGGACATCAACGCCAGCATCAAGACCGTGGAGTACGTCAAGCACGTATCCGCTGGCGGTCAGGTGCTGCGCTGGGCCGTCATCACCACGACCAACGGGTTCGCCGTTGTCGGCCGCCCGTCCGCTTCTGTGTCGCCGGAAAACGATGACACCGAGATCGGCGAGAAGGTCGCGCTGGAGAACAGCAAAAACGAACTGTGGCCCTTGCTGGGTTACGCACTCAAAGAACGCCTCTCCAACGCCTGAACCAAGGAAACTGAACCATGAAACTCCACCTGAATAACGTCCGCGTGTCCTTCGCCAACGGCCTGTACAAAGCCAGCGCCTTCGAGGCTGGCCAGCAAGAAAAGTACGGCGCCGACTTCATCCTCCAGCCCGACAGCGTAGTGTTGCGCGTCAACGCCGACGGCTCGAAGACCAAGACCACGTTGAAGGACGCCGAGCTCGCAGTGGCCACCGAAGCGTGGAAGGCCAACGGCGCCAAGATGCTGGCCTCCTTGGAGGGCAGCAAGAAAGCGATTCGCGACGGCGACAAACGCACCAACAACGCAGGCGAGGTGTACGAGGGCTACGAGGGCGCCTGGTACGTGACCGCCAAGTCGATCACGCGCCCGCTGCTGATCGACCAAGCCCGACAGCCGGTGACCGAGGACGACGGCGTCATCTACTCGGGCTGCTACGTCAACGCCATCGTCGATCTGTACGCGAACCCCAAGCCGGCCACCAGGGGCGTGTTCTGCGGGCTGAAGGGCGTGCAGTTTGTCCGCGACGGCGACGCCTTCGGCGGCAGCGCCCCGGCCAAGGCTGACGAGTTCGACGCCGTGGACGGCGCGGATTCGGGCGACTTCGCCTGACGGTTTTGGGTGGGGCGCGGGCCGTCCCACATCCTTCTACCGGGGGCCGCCTGACTCACCCGCGTCTGACCCACGCGGCAAGAAGGCCCAGCAGGCAGGCCAAGCGCTCACCCCTTGACTTCGGGCGCTTGGCCAAATGCTTCAACTCCGTGGCGGCTTAAACGTCATAGCGGACCCTGATGCTGGGCAACGGGTTACTTTTGAATTGAAAGCTGAGGACGATGCCTTTTGCTCTTCACCTGGGTGACTGCCTCGAGCAGATGCCCCGTATCCCTGACCAGTCAGTCGATTTGGTCCTGTGCGACCTGCCGTATGGCACCACGGCCTGCGCTTGGGACGCGGTGATTCCGTTCGAGGATCTGTGGGCCGAGTACCAGCGCGTGGTTCGTGGGCACGGCGCCATCGTGCTGACAGCCAGCCAGCCGTTCACGACCGCACTCATAAACTCGAACTTCGCCTGGTTCAAATACTGCTGGGTGTGGGAGAAAAGCCGGGTCGGGGACATCTTCAACGCCAAGAACAAGCCGCTGAAGAAGCACGAGGACATCGTTGTTTTCTCCGCAGGAACTACGGCAAACGGAAGTGACAGGCGGATGCCGTACTACCCCCAAGGGCTGCAGCCGACCAGCAAGATGGCGAAGAACAAAGAGACCACGCGAGCGTTCTTTGCCCCGCGCCCATCGCACAAGGAAACCTACGAGCAGACGGCCACAGGCTACCCGACAAGCGTGCTCAAGTTCAGCAACGACACAGGCCTGCACCCCACCCAGAAGCCCGTGGCCTTGATGGAGTACCTGATCCGCACCTACACCAACGAGGGCGACACGGTGCTGGACAACACGATGGGTAGTGGCACCACGGGCGTGGCGTGCATGAACACCGGCCGCAAGTTCATCGGGATCGAGCGCGACCCTGAATATTTCAGCGTCGCCCGTGCTCGCATCCTCGACGCGGTGGTGATCGCATGACCACCCTCTGGTTCGACTGCGAAACGTACTCCGAGTGCGACCTGTTCGCCCACGGCACGCACCGCTACGCGGAGCACCCGAGCACTGAGATCACGGTTTGCCAGTTTGCGTTTGATGACGAAGACCCCCGCGTCTTCGACATGACGGAAAGCAAACAACTCCCGGTGCACTTCCTGCACTACCTACGCCAAGGTGACGGCGCCGTCGTCGCCCACAACAGCATGTTCGACCGCACCTTGCTGCGTCACGTCTGGGGCATCGACGTGCCCGTCGAGCGCTGGCGCGACACCATGGTCAAGGCGCTGGCCCACGGCCTGCCCGGGGCTTTGGGCAAGATCGGCGCGGCGCTGGGCGTCAACGAGGATGAGGCCAAGGACAAGCGCGGTCGGGAGCTGATCGCGCTGTTCTGCAAACCACGGCCGAAGAACCACAAGCTGCGCCGCGCCACGCGGGAGACCCACCCCAAGGAGTGGGCCGAGTTTCTCGAATACAGCCGCCAAGACATAGTGGCTATGCGCGCCATCGACAAGCGCTTGCCCTCGTGGAACTACCGCGAAGGGCACCCCGAGCTGGCGCTGTGGCACCTGGACCAGCGCATAAACACAAGGGGCATCGCGATCGACCTCGACTTGGCGCGCGCCGCCATCGACGCCGTGGCCGTCGAGCAGTCCCGCCTGAAGGCCGAGACCCGCGAAGCTACGCAAGGGCGCGTGGCGTCCCCGAGCCAGCGCGACGAGCTGCTCAGCTACATCTTGCTTGAGCATGGTGTCAGGCTGCCCGACATGAGCGCGGACACGTTGCGCCGCCGGGCCGAGGATCCGAACCTGCCCGACGCGGTGAAGCTGCTGATCAACTTGCGCCTGGAGGCCACGAAGACCAGTACCAGCAAGTACAAAACAGCCGTCAAGGCCACGTCAGGGGACGGGCGGTTGCGTGCACCGCTGCAGTTCTGCGGGGCCGCGCGCACGGGCCGCTGGGCGGGGCGCCTGGTGCAGCTGCAAAACCTCCCGCGGCCCTCCCGCGGGTTCGACGAGGCGGCGCAGACATTGGCGATCCAGTCGCTGAAGGCGGGCACCGCCGACCTGCTGCATGACGACGTGATGCGGCTGACCGCCGACTGCATCCGCGGGCTGCTCGTAGCGCCGCCCGGCCGCAAACTGTGCATCGCCGACTTGTCCAACATCGAGGGGCGCGTGGTCGCCTGGCTCGCGGGGGAGAGTTGGAAGCTGCAGGCTTTTCGCGAGTTCGACGCAGGGCGCGGGGCGGATATCTACAAGCTGGCCTACGCCAGGTCGTTCGGCGTGGACCCGGCCAGCGTCAGCAAAGACGACAGGCAAATCGGCAAGGTGCAGGAACTCATGCTTGCCTACGCGGGGGGTGTCGGCGCCTACCTCACGGGGGCCGCGACCTACGGATTTGACGTGGCGGACCTCGCCGCCGCGGTCTTCAAGGCCACGGAGCCGAGCACGTGGAAGGACACGCTGGGCAGCTTCGACTGGTTCCAAAAGAAGGGCCTGACCTACGGCCTGCCGCTCGAACAGTGGACCGCCTGCCGCGTGCTTGTCGACGCGTGGCGCGCGGCGCACCCCAGCACCGCGGCCCTGTGGCCCGCGCTCAAGGAAGCGTTCGTGAAGGCCGTGCACCGGCGCGGCGAAGTCTTCGCGGTGGGTCAACACCTCAAGGTGCGGTGCGACGGGGCGTGGCTGCGCATCCGCCTGCCGTCTGGCCGCTACCTGTGCTACCTGAGTCCCAAGGTGGACGCAGAAGGCAACTGCACGTTCGTGGGTGTCGACCAATACACCCGCCAGTGGAAGCGGCTTCGCACGCACGGCGGCCGGCTCGTCGAAAACGCGTGCCAGGCGGTGGCCCGCGACGTGATGTTCTACAACATGCCGGCGATCGAGAGGGCCGGCTACGAGATCGTGCTGTCAGTGCACGATGAGCTGTTGACCGAGACCCCCAACAGCGACGCGTTCAGCAGCGACGTGCTGGCCGCGATGATGGCGCGCGACCCAGGCTGGGCCAAGGGCCTCCCACTGGCCGCTGCGGGGTTTGAAACACTTCGGTATCGGAAGGACTGATCATGCTGACCCTTTTAGAGCGCGAGCGCTTGGCCTATATCCGCGGCGAAATGGAAGCGGTTGCGGTACTGCGCGAAGCACTGGACCACGAAGAAGATGCGCGGGGGTGGGAGGACAAAGCTGATCGACTCCAGGATTGCGTTGACGACCTTGAAGCCGGTCGTTTTTGCCGGTGAAAACCCCTAGAAATAGGGGGATCAAAACGTTTAGCACGTGCTACAGTGCAAGCACACCAACAGCGAAGGGAAGTCAGATGTCCTACCAACCGAGCGAGCACCAGATCCGCGCCACGATGGAGCGGATTGGCTGCGACTACCTCCAGGCGCGCAACCACCTGATCGGTGCGCAGCGCGTTCGTGAGATGGCTGAGCGCCAGAGCAAGCAGCGCTACGCCGCTGCCGTCCAGGCCCTCGACTTTCACAGGGAATGATCATGATCACCACAACGCTAAATCGCATCCGCGAGCACTCGCCGTGCCACGAAGGCTGGTTAAAGCTCCTGCGGCATCTCGGCAAGACCAAGGCCGATGACGAGCCGTTGCCGTTTTCTGTCATCCTCGAATCCAACGGCCTGGACGATGCGCTGTGGTGCTGCCGCGCCGAGCCGCAGCACGCCAAAGAGTGGCGCTTGTTTGCGGTCCGCTGTGCCCGTCGTGTGCAACACCTGATGACCGACAAGCGGTCGATTGACGCGCTCGACGTGGCCGAGCGGCACGCGCATGGCAACGCCACGGATAGCGAGCTGGCCGCCGCCGGGGGCGCAGCCTGGGGCGCAGCCTGGGACGCAGCCAGGGCCGCAGCCGGGGCCGCAGCCCGGGCCGCAGCCTGGGACGCAGCCGGGGCCGCAGCCTGGGCCGTCGCCTGGGCCGTCGCCTGGGACCCCCCCTGGGACTCCGCCTGGGGCGCAGCCAGGGACGCAGCCAGGGCGGGAATGTCCGCGGACTTTGCTCGTGTTGTTGGTGCGAAGGGTGCAAAGAAGAAGGCGGTGCCGGCGTGAACCCCGTGACCCGCGTCCTTTCCGCCGCCGGGCGGTTCCACTACCAATGGATCGCCAGTGACATCGACATGCTGCAAGACACGTGCACGAGCCTGCGCGGGATCGGCATGGCCGGCTCGCCCGCCTTCAACAGTGTTGTCGGCACGATCAACGTGCACCGTCGCGAGCTCGGTCGCGTCGCCCGCCGCCTCCACGCGCAAGGCGTGGCGCCGGCCGAGTACAGCATGAGCCGACTGGAGGCCGCGCTGTGGGCCGTCGCGCTCGCGATGCTGATCGGCTGGGCGCTGGCCGTCACTTTCGGGCCGACACCATGATCGCCCACAAGCTGCGCGAACGCGACATCGAGCGGCACCTGGTGCGGCGTGTCAAAGAACTCGGGGGTGAGTGCCGCAAGGTCCAGTGGGTCGGGCGCCGCGGTGCGCCGGACCGGCTGGTGATGCTGCCCCCGCTGGAGATCAGCCAGAAAAACTTCAAGTGCCGCAAGCACCGCACCATCTGGGTCGAGCTCAAAGCCCCGGGCGTCAAGCCCGAAGCCCACCAGCTCCGCGAGCACGAGCGCATGCGCAGGATGGGCCAGCGCGTGGCCGTCATCGATTCAATCGCAGGCGTCGAGGAGTTGCTGGCATGAAGTGCCCTCACTGCGCCCGCGAGCGCAACAAAGTGCTAGAAACCCGCGGGGACCGCCGCAGGCACCTGTGCTGCGGGTGCGGCAAGAAGTTCACCAGCGTTGGCGACCAAGTGCTGGCCGATCTGCGAGGCGAGAGCATGAAGAACCTGTGGTGGCACGGTTGCCCGCCCAGCGAACGCGTGCACCGCGCTTCGGCGCCCGTCGTCGGGGTGGCCCCCAGCGGCGAAATGCACCGATACCCCAGCGTGGCCGCCGCGGCGCGCGCTCACGAAATCGCGCGAAGCGCCATCCGCGCAGCGATGAAAAGAGGCGGGTGCAGCCGCGGGCTGCGCTGGCAGAGGGCCGCATGAGCCAGACCTTCACGCCCCGAGACTACCAACGCGCCATCATGTCCCACATCGCCGAACACGAGCGCTGCAACGTGTGGGCCGGGATGGGCACCGGCAAGACGGTCAGCACACTTGCAGCGCTGGACGCTCTGACGTTGGCTTCTGACCCCTTCCCCGCCCTGGTGCTGGCCCCGCTGCGCGTGGCCACGAGCACGTGGCCCGACGAAGTGGGCAAGTGGACTGGTCTCAAGGGCCTGCGCATCGCCGCCGCGACGGGGTCGACGAGCCAGCGTAGCCACCTGGTGCACTCGCGGCACGCCGACATCGTGACCATCAACTACGACAAGCTGCCGTGGCTCGTGGACCACCTGGGTGCGCTGTGGCCCTTCCGCACGGTGATCGCCGACGAGGCCACCCGCTTGAAGTCCTTCCGCCTGAAGCAGGGCGGTGTCCGGGCGCAGGCGCTGGGCAAGGTGGCCCACAAACGTGTGCGCCGCTGGGTGAACCTCACAGGCACGCCTGCGCCGAACGGACTGCGCGACCTGTGGGGCCAGCAGTGGTTCATCGACGAGGGCGTCAGGCTCGGCCGCACGTTCTCGGCGTTCGAGAACCGTTGGTTTGCGTACAAGCGCAAGTCAGACGTGGCAAAGAAGGACAAAACCGAGCTGGAAATGGTCGTCATGCCGTTCGCCCAGCGCCAGATCGAAGAGGCATTGGCCGACTGCACCATCACCATTCGCGCGTCGGACTACCTGGACCTCCCCCCGCTGGTCGAGAACGTCATCTCGGTGGAGTTGCCACCCACGGCCCGGCGCCACTACCGCGAGCTCGAGCGCGAGATGTTCACGACCCTGGCCGGCGGCCACGAGGTCGAGGCTTTCAACGCCGCGGCCCTGACGCAGAAGTGCTTGCAATGCGCCAACGGCGCGGTCTACACCGGCGACGCCGGGGAATGGCAGGAGCTCCATGACGCAAAGATTGAAGCCCTCAAGTCTGTGGTTGAAGAAGCTGCTGGCGCCCCGGTGTTGGTGGCCTACCACTTCAAGTCGGACTTGGCCCGGCTTCAGAAAGCGTTCCCTTCTGGCCGAGCGCTGGGTCGTGAGCCTCGAACGATCACCGAGTGGAACGCAGGCAGGATTCCGCTTCTCTTTGCCCACCCTGCGAGCGCAGGGCACGGACTCAACCTTCAGCATGGGGGTAACATTTTGGTGTTCTTCGGGTTATGGTGGAACCTCGAAGAACACGAACAAATCGTCGAACGGATAGGCCCAACGCGCCAGGCGCAGTCAGGCTACGACAGGCCGGTGTTTGTGCACCGGATCGTGGCGCAGGGCACGGTCGACGAGATCGTGCTGGCGCGGTTGAAGACCAAGGCGTCGGTGCAGTCGCTGCTGCTCGATGCGATGAAAGGACAGCGGTGAGCGACATGATGGGCGGGTGCAAGAACGGCGGCCACAACTGCGGCAAGGTCGAATGCGAGTGGGGGTGTCGCGACCCCTACGGCGTGCCCACGGGCGTGGTGCCGCGGGTGTCGATGACGAACCCCTACTTCCCTCCCACCCCCGGTGAGGCCGTCCAGCTTGCCGGCGGACTTCGCCCTGGTGCGGTAATGTTCGCCGACCCTGTCCAGCAGGCCGTCGACGACTACCTGCTGATGGAGCGCAAGGCGCGCGCGTGGGATGCGCTGCGGGCGCAGGCCTCGAAGGGCCAGCTGGATGGGTGCTCGCACGAGGGAGAGGCGCTCGCCTACATGGACACCCTCATGCGCCTGGACGGGGCCGACCGATGACCCCGCTGCGCCTACTGTTCGTGGTCCTCGGGGCCTACCTGCTGGCCTCCCTGTGGGGCTGCCAGAGTGCGCCGCGGATCGATCGTGAACCCGTCTGCGTGACCGCGGACGACCAACCTTGCAAGGACTGATGCCATGGGCTTCCTGAACATTTTTTCTCGCCCGCAGAAGGTGCTGCCAGACAGCGACTTCGCGTACCTGACGACTGCGATCGTGATCTACCAGCACGACGAGGAGTTTGCCGAACCGGGCATGCCCGACCCGGTCGTGCCGGTGCTGTCCGGGCGCACGAGCGAGCAGGCCAGCGGCTACGACATACGCCCCGATGTGGACGACTGTTCGGAGTGGAGCAAGACGCCCAACGCCCCGCATAACCGGGCCACGCCCGAGAAGGACTGACGATGGAAAACGAGACTGCCGGCAGCGGTCCGGTTGATGCGACGGTTAGGCCGCTGCGCCCGATGGTCGACGGCGAACTGTGGAGCGTGGTGCGCGACCTGCTGAACGACGGCGGCGCACTCTGGGATGACTTGCAGGATCAGGGCTACGAGGTGCACAGCGCGCACATGGACGCCCGCGCTGCCGACCTGGCCGAGAAGCTGGCGAAGCGGCTGCGCGCCGGCTACCTGCAAGCGCTGCGGCCTGTGGAGTGCAGCCACACCGGCATGAGCTACGGTGACGACAAGGCGGGCGGCCCGAGCGACTACACGCGCGGCTGGGGTGACTGCCTGAAGGCGGTGAAGGCTGCGCTCGGATTGGCGGCCTAACGTCCACGCTCAGGGGCCGAGCCATGCGCGGTGATTCGATAAGCAGCAACGGTTGCCGGGCTCGGTCCCTTGCAGCACGAGGTTAGGCCTGGTGGCCGGAGAGGATGACGATGAAACTGACTTGTTCAAGCATTGGCTGCAAGAGCAGCGCGACGAAATGGCCGAAGCTGAGTTTTGCCGCCGAAGCCATGCCGGACGGCCCGAGGGCAACATTCGACTTCCCACTGCCGGTGTGCGATGCACACGCCAGCACTGACCCGGCCGTGTACGTGGGCGATGAAGGCTGGGCGCAGATTGAAGCCGGCATGGCCGCGCAAGGCAAGGCCAAGCCAGGGCGCGAAACGCTGCGCGTTGACTTTGCGCCGGTGCAGTGATGCTGAGGCCTAACGCTAGGTTAACTTGCCCGCCACGGCGCGTGCGCTACAACCGAAGGAAGACGAGATGAACGATGCAGACCAAAGGCCCGCCGTGGTGGGTCAAGTTGAACCGACAGTTAGGCCACTGTGCCTGCCGCTTGGCATGGAGGCGGTGAATTTCATTGCTTCCGATGGCTGCTACAACGCAGCGGGCGGCATCTACGCTACTCGGGTGCAGGAGTTTGCCCGCGAAGTGCAGCGCGCATTTGCGCAGCAGAACGGCCTTGATGTGCCTGGCCTGACGATCTGCCGCAGCGATGGCCGCTGCCAGTACGCGATTGACCACGGCGCCGAAGGGCTTGGGCACTGCCAGAGAGGCAAATGCTCGATGCCCGACCACGGTGGACCTGTGGCCTAACGCCCTGCATAACCGGGCCACGCCCGAGAGAGGAAACCATGAATAGCGAGACTGCCGGCGTGGGTCCGGTTGATG
>ERZ869929.830-NODE-830-length-13743-cov-13.385959_pt1 | contig 13743 bp, 24 predicted proteins | sample MGYA00579312_ERZ869929 | MGnify/ENA primary metagenome ERZ869929 (study PRJEB32216, sample SAMN09231818) | wastewater metagenome | place: USA: Maryland | collected 2016-08-09 | study: EMG produced TPA metagenomics assembly of the PRJNA472060 data set (Reclaimed... | reverse complement strand
AACGCGGTTCACTAACGGGAGATGGGGATGGCACTGGAACAAGACGTAACGCTTGCAGACGATTACGCCGGTGTTTTCTACGCTCGCCGCGGCCGTTACCGTGTGATGAACTCGATGATGAACCAAAACGAGTGGCTTGTCTCACATGCCAGAACTGGCCATATCGTGAGCCACCACAACACAGACGCCGCCGCAATTGCTGACGCTGAATTGCGTTGGGAATCTGACCAAAAACGCGGCTGGCAGCGCAACCAATAACAAACTACCCGCCGCATGTACGCGGCGATTACCCGCAGGATACCACCAGTCGCCCACGATTGGACGGTGCGAAGTGACCTTAAGAAGATTTGATGGCACCGGCCGGCCGTGTGAAAAGACCGGTGCTAATGGGTATGATGTTTCACACACTATGAGGAGATGCGATGCGAGATTTGGTTCCCGCCAAAATCGAAATCTGTAACGAATCGGAATCCGAGTACGAAGCCACCGATGTCGTTCAGCATACAGACACGCTGGTAGACGGGTCAATTCAAATCGGAATCGACATCCCTAATCAAAAACGACTATACATCACATTCGATTTGTCGGACTTGGTTCGGGCTGTGATGCGAGCAAAGTCAGACTAACCCCAACACACCAGGGCGGACGAACACCACAAGTGCTCTTCTTACCCGCCGTCTGTTGTCGCGAGCCCCGGCGTGAGAGGGGCAAATGGTGCTGCGGCGTGGACGGTGACACGCCCCTCTATACACGACCACCCATGATGCGACTGGCCGCAGGGCTTGACGATAAAATGGGGCCAGCTTGCTGGTGAGCGACGGCTTTGGTGGGCTTCGTGACTGCCCGAAAGTCACGAGAGGGTTGACGACGGTCTAAAGCTGGTTCAATTCCAGCCTGCACCTCTGCAACAATTCCCACCCCCAATTCCCCACACGAGGGCCACCCCAAATGGTCACTTCCAGAGTCTGTACGCGACAACACTTGGACGATGAGGAAATGAATTTGTGCCTCGAAGACCACCTCGACGCCCTGTTGCGCGATGTTGACGACGAGGTGCATTGCGATGAGTGCGGGGAGCACTTGGCGGATGGCGAGTACATTGTGTGCGAGTGTTGTGATGCGGTTAATATCCACTAAGGGGAGCCTCGCCATGCAATACAAGCCATACAGCACTGACGGCGAATGTGTCGGTGGCAACCGTGTGCGGTGTTTCCTCTGTGAAAACGGCAACACCATCATCATTGCTCCTACTTGCATGTCCCCCGTCGTCGCCGACACCCTAGCATCTCACCTGGCGATGGTTCGGGCCGAACGCGAGCGGCAGGAGCGGGAGGCGAATCCGCAGGCCGCGCCACATTATGTATTTTCGGCGGAAGTGCAGGTGGTGTCGTGAGCACGGCACTCCCCCCCGGCCACGCTGCCCGCCTGCTGTCCTGGTGGCAAGACTACGACCCCACAAAATCGGCCTCGACCGGTCGCCGCGGTGAGAAGTGCCCAGCACTACAAAAGCTCGCCGACGCTGTTAACGACACTGAGAAAGCGCTCTGCCGAATCGACGGGTACGAGCCGGGTACACTGAGATGCACGATTGAAGCATACGACGATAAATGGGCGGTAATGTGCCACGACTCCCCAGGACATCGTTGGAAAGTGCGGGAAATCGCAATGCCGGTGATTGAGGAGTGGCTGAACATCCAGATTGAAAGGGAATCGCAATGCCGAATTTCAACAGCGTCACACTAATCGGGCACGCAAGTCGTGACCCCGATTTCAAGCCCTTCGCCAATGGCGGCGGCGTGTGCAATCTCGGAATCGCCGTGTCGCGTCGTCGCAAGAACGCACAAACCGGCGCGTGGGAGAACTATCCCGTGTGGGTCGATTGCAAAGTGTTCAACAAGGGCGAGCACGGCAAGCTGGCGGACCTCATCCGCGACCGCGTTCGCAAGGGGCACGCCATCCTAGTCGATGGTGAGCTTGACCTCGAAACGTGGACGGACAAGACGACCGGACAGAACCGCAGCAAACACACGGTCATCGTCAACAACGTGCAACTGCTCCACCGTGACAACGCGGAAGGCGGTCAACACGAGCCCGCACCGGCTGGCAATGACGGGGCGGATGATGCGCCGCCGGCGAGCGGTGCTTCCGATATCCCCTTTTAACCCAAGGTGCAACATGAAGCAGAAATTCTGGATGGTCAAGGGCAACGGCCCGACATCGTACACGCACTTGACTAGGCGGCTTGCCGAGGAGGAGGCCGCGAGACTGGCCCGGAAAAGTCCGGGCGAGGACTTCTTTGTTCTGGAAACCGTAAGTGCGGTCACAAAAAACGAAGTGCAGTGGCACGAACTGAAAGAGCCAGAATTTGAGCAGCCCTTCTAATTAGGAACCCCATGCAACCCGCCCTGCGTCCTCTCTACCGCGAAATCTACCAATGCTTCCACGACCGCGGTACACCGCCCACGGTACGTGAACTGTGTGCCCGGCTCGGCCTGTCGCCGAACGCGGTGCAACAGCAATTGGTACGGCTGCGGCAGGGCGGTTACATCGAAGAAAACCCTCACTCGCCGGGCCGCTGCGCCCGGACGATTATGCTCACCGGTCTACGGCAGCTGCGGCCGCATCTGATGACGCCCACGGGTTAGAAGCGATTCTTCAGGTCGCGTTTATCGACACGCATTCTATGGGCGAATGGTTCGAGCTTTCCGCTGAAGATGTCAGGCTGGTCTGTGAGATAAACAGTCTTGACAGCGTTGACAACCTCCGTGATTTGCCGTCAGGAATTTTAGACAGGTACATGCGGAATAAGAATCACGCAGCTTGTTTCACAAGTTGGAAATCTTGGCTAAAGACAGCCAGCAACTTCCCTCAATAAACCTACCATTCGTACACCACTATCCTTTTGTCGAGGTTTCGCTATGTCGAAAGCAGATAAAATAACTTGTTCGCTTGAGGCGAACTGTCATGGCTTCTACCGCCCTATCGTCTTGGGCTCGAAGTGGCGGGCCATTGAATTTGTCATCGAAGACGAGGCCGAGAACCTCCGCTCTGTTCAGTGGAACTACGGATACGGCTGGATTGTTGACGGCGAAACGAAGCACTGTTTCAAGTGCCCGGTCGAAGCGATGAAGTTTGTGAACGCCGAGATTGAAGCCGACGCAAATGCAGCGGCCAACTACGTCGAACGCGACCACGAGGACGCCGAACCAGTTTTCTAACCGCCGACAACACTCACCGGAGAAATGCAATGAGTCAGTTTCAAGTACGCAAGGCGAAACGCACACAGAGACCCCTAAAGATTTCTCTTGAGGGTCTGTCCGGGTCCGGCAAGACCTACACCGCTCTGCGGCTGGCATTCGCAATGCGACGTGCTGGCATCGGCAAACGTATCGTCGTGGCTGACAGCGAGAACGAATCGGCCAGCCTCTACGAAGGCATCACCGAGGACGGCGAACGGTGGGATTACGAAGTCTGTTCCATCCCTGCCGAGTCACAAACGCCCAATGGCTACGCATCCTGTTACGACTACCTCGTGGGCCAAGGTTACGACATCATCATCATCGACAGCATGACTCACGCATGGAAGGGGGCACTGGCAAGAGTTGACACGCTCGCCGCGGCAAGCCGTAGCAATGACAAGTTCAGCATCGGGTGGAAGGCCGTCTCGCCTGAACAAGAAAAGATGATGCAGACCATCACCAACCCCAAAGCCCACGTCATCACCACGACGCGGGTGAAGGGTGAATTCGACCGGGTTACAGGCGGCAACGGAAAAGATCAATGGAAGAAAATCGGCACCAAGGCCGACCAGCGTGAAGGCATGGAATACGAGTATGACGCGGTAATCCGCATCGACAACGAGGAACACCTCGCCGTCGTTGAAAAGGTCCGCGGCTGTATTGCGATGGACGGCAAGTCCTGCAAACGTCCCGGCCCTGAGTTCTTCAAGCCCCTTTTCGATTGGTGGCTGTCAGCACCGGAAACGGAAAAGATTGTGCCGCCGACCGTGGATGAGACTATCGCCACGATTAACGCCAAGCTCAACACCGCCACCACGTTGCCGGAACTTGGTGCAGCATGGCAATCAGTCCAGGCTGATATCGCTCGCCTCGGTGAACGCAAAGACGAGTTGGTGAAGTTCAAGGACGCGAAGAAGGCACAATTGTCGGCGGCGTAAAGTGTAGTACCGAGTTTGACCCCTAACCCCTGTATGGAGTTTTTATGGTTGCGATGCCCGCTTATGCCAATGGCTATGCCCATACGGCACCCTTATTTAACACGCCAAAGGTAACGGTCACTGACAATATCAGCAAGGCCACGGCGACTATCAGCAGTAATACAACACCACTTGCTGTGTTGCCTAAGCAGACGCTCAACCCGCCAGTATTCATTCACGACTTCGTTGATGAGTACAAGCTCAAGTTGACACTATTACCAAGTGGCTGGTACGCATACGACGGCCCGGTAACTCCTGAACTCGCATTGCGTATGCTGCAATGGCGAGACACTGAGTACCAACGCAAGTTGAACCTCGATACAGTTAAGCAATATCAGCGCGACATGGAATCTTGTGGTTGGGAGAAAACGCACCAGGGGTTGGCCTTTGATTTCTTAGGTCGCCTTTACGACGGACAGCACCGCCTTGAAGCTGGAGTTCGTTCCCACCAAACCTTCAACGCATTTGTTTGGTTCACAAACGCCCAGAAGGGGGCCGCACGCAACACAGACAACTTCAAGCCACGCACAGCCGCTGACGCTGGAAGGTTTGAAGGTGTATCTATTTCACCAGCATTCTTGGCAATTCTTCGGATGGCAAATTATCACCATGGATGCCAACCAGATAAAATGACTCACAATGAAGCCTTGCAGCAATGCGAAAAGCACGGCGAAGCCATTGATTTTGTTTATAAGGCCGGCGGCTCACGTGTTACGAAATCGGCTTTGTCGGCTTGCGTTCGGGCTTGGTATCACTTTCAACCGTCCGATGTCGAGCGGTTTATTAAAATCGTTCGCCAAGATGTTTCGGCAACCCGAAACGGCGACAGGGCCGCGGTTCTTCTGTCGAAGTTCATTTCGCTAAACCCCGGTCTCGGCGGTCAACAAATTCGCAATGAGACGTTTTGCAAAGCACTACGGGCAATTCAAGCCTACATGAACGGCGAGAAAATCGAACGGCTCTACGCTGCCGATTCGTCGCTGTTCCCCCTGCCAGCCGACGGCAAGCCACGCCGCAAGTAATCACCATCCCAGCCACGCCCCACGAGCCGCCACAATGGAAGTTAAATATCATGGAATCGGTTACATCATCCAGAACCCACACCCCGCGGCGAACTGCCTGCCGTGGAGCACGGACTGCCAGGACTTCACCGACCTAATCGAATCGGTGAAAGCTGGCTTCGACGATGACAAGCCTATCGTTGTGCAAAAGGGCACCGACCGCATCATTAGCGGCAGACGGCGGGCGCTGGCCTGTGCTATCGCCCGCGTCAAGCCGGTGACTCGTGAGGTCGATTGGGACGATGCCCGTGTCATTGACTTCGTGCGACGTGATGAGTTGATTCGGCGGAACTTGACAGAGAGTCAGCGGGCCGCGTCGTTGGTGTCGTTGAATGAGTTGAAAGAGAACGGAACAAATCAGTACGAAAACAAGGCGAAAGAGGGTCCATCAGCTGATGGACCCTCCAAATCGACAAGAGAAATATCGAGGGAATCGGGCGCAAGTACCGCATCGGTGGAGCGGCTATCTGCCCTTAAGAAGTCATCGCCTGAACTGCTCGAACTCATCAAGGAAAAGAAACTCCCCATCAATACCGCTCTGCGGGTTGCCAAGGAACTCACGCCAGCACAACGCAAGCAGGTCATTGACGCAGACGACCCGAAGGCGAAGGCGAAGGCTTTGTTGCCGGTGGCGGAGAAGAAGCCGAAGCCGAAGACAAAGCCAGCCGCCAAAACTGCTGAAACGCCTGAGCCTAGCGAACCGCTTGACCCCTGCCGCGGCGGGAACAATTTCGATTTCGGTGCGAACGCTCCGAAAGATGCCGAACCCGGACACGACGTAGAACCGGTAGCGGAAACACCTGCCGAACGTGCCGCGGCGTTTAACAAGGAACTCGAATCGACCTGCCGCGAAATCGACAAGTTGAAGGCACGTATTGAGGAATGGAAGCCTAACCCGCTCTGCTATTCGACGCATTGGCAGTCACACGTTGCGCAGCTTGAGTCAGTTCGCAAGAGCATATGGCAGGGCAGACCGGTCCACGAATGCCCGTATTGCGATGGCATCGGCGTTGAAAATGGTGAGCCCTGCAAGCCATGCAAGGGCACCGGCTACCTTAAAAGACACTCATATGATTCCGCTTGCGCCGCTCTTGGAATCGAGGTGGGTAAATGAAAGCACTTCGCCCATATCAGCAGGCTGCACTTGACGCTACTATTAGTCAATTGCGGCAATATGATTCCACCGTCGTCGTGCTGCCAACTGGCTGCGGCAAGACCATTTACGCCGCCAAACTCATCAGCGATTCTGAGTACGGCAATTGCCTTTTCCTTGCCCACACCAAGGAACTCATTAACCAAGCCGCCGACAAAATCGGCATTGAGCTTGGCTACCGTCCAGCCATTGAAATGGGTATTCAGGGTCAAGAGGTTAGTTCCCTGTTTGATGGCGGCATGTGTGTTGTGGCATCGGTTCAGTCCATGTATGGCGACCGCCGCCTGAGCAAATACAAAGACAACCCCTTTGATATCATCATCATCGACGAATCTCACCATGCAACATCAGCCACATACAGGAAAGTTGTAGATTATTTCAGAAACCTGAAACGGAATTTGAAGGTTGTAGGTATTACAGCGACACCGAACCGTAGCGATGGTACGGCGCTCGGAACTATCTTCGATTCCGTCGCTTACCAGATGACCACTTGTGACGCCGTTGACCAAGGCTGGCTTGTGCCGGTCAAACAGGAATACGTTGTTGTTGATGAGTTGAACTTCGACGATTTCAAAATCAAAAAGAACTCATTCGGCGAAGGCGACTTTACCGCGGAACAGCTTGACGAAATCCTGACCGAAGAGGAAGTCCTGCACAAGATGGCATTGCCGACGATTGATAAAGTCGGCGACCGACCCACACTGATATTCACCGCCAGCGTAAATCATGCTCACAAGCTCGCCTCGGTGCTGAACCGCTACAAACCGACTTCGGCCTGTGCGGTTGATGGTTCGACGCCAATCGAAAAGCGAAGAGACATCATCAATGATTTCTCCGAAGGCCGGATTCAGTTTCTCGCAAACTGTGCCGTGCTCACCGAGGGATTCGACGCGCCGGCGTGCTCTGCGATTGTGATGGGACGGCCGACGAAATCGTTAAGTCTCTACAGTCAGATGTTAGGCCGCGGTTTGCGTCCGCTGCCGGGTATTGTTGATGGTGTCAATGACGACTTTGAACGCAAAATGGCAATCCTCACAAGCCAGAAATCCAACTGCCTTGTGCTGGATTTCGTCGGGAACTCCGAACACAAATTGGCCAATGCCTACGACGTGCTGGGCGGAAACTACGACGTTGAGACACGCGAACTCGCGATGAAGGAAGCGAAGGAACGCAAGGTCAATCAGGACACCGGGTCACTGATGCAGCAGGCCGCGATGCTGTTGGCACTTGAGCGCCAATGGAAGGAACGCGAACGACTTACCGCCCAGGCCAACTATGGGACGTATGAGGTTGACCCATTCGGCGACGGCCCGTCACCGTCGGTAAACTCGCATACCGGGCCGAAGCGTGGTGGGTCCAGTGAAGGCCAAGTGGGATTCCTCGTCGAGCTTGGTGTTAGTCGTGATAAGGCATTGAGCTACACCAAGAAACAGGCCGGTGCTGTTATCGACTCAATATCAACGACACGCTGCACACGCAAGCAAGCTAAGGTGCTCAAGAAATATGGAATCAATGTAGATGGAGTCGGCGTGAAACACGCATCACGCATCATCGACTCTATTGCCTCAAATGGCTGGAAGAAACCAGAGGTGCTACCGCAATGAGTGACAAAGGAATGTTAGGACGGTTTCTAAAAACCATCGGGCAAAGAGGTCTCACAATCAGACACGACGGCGGCGAGAAATTCTCCATCGTTGGACCGGACAAAGAAAAGACGCCGGAAGTTATCAACGCCTGCAAGGCGTTCAAACCGGCACTGATTGAAAAATACTGTCCCGCGGCGCTCGCCAACAGCCCCGCAAACGCAACCGACACGACAGACTTCACAGGCACGCCGACACACGCACAAGAGGTTAATGACCGTTTCACGGCACCACAGGCGAACCCGGTGACTGTGGCGTTAGAGATATGCCGGGAGTGCAAAGCGAAGGTGGACGCGAAGGAAATGCGGAAAGCCCCGAACGTGCTGTGCGCGTGGGAGGACAGGACAGCGGCGCACCGTGGGCGTTGCCCGTACACGAGTTGATGAAGCTGTTCGCGTCCGCAAAAGACAATGCCATTAGAGAGCATTGCGAGGTGACGACGTTACGCCGTGCGTGTGATTGCCACGGCGGTACAGCAGAAGAGAAGTTCCGGCTTGCCGAGGCCGAGGAACGTCTGAGAGTGGCCGAGCAGGCCGCGGGAATCGTCGGTAGTGAGATCGGCCGGCAATGGTTGATAGGTTTCGCATGGGCCGTCGAGAACGACCCAGTGGCGGTTGAGGGTTTGATGACGGGACTGGCGAAGCGACTGTTATTGCAGTCTGTGAAGCCCAAACGCTAGTAGAGAATTGCCCTAATGGGTTGTCCGGTTCGATTCCGGCAAGGGCGCTGTCGAATGTCTGACGACTCTGGAAAAGCAAACCCGGATAGGCCAGTCTTTGCACTGGCGGTTCTTTAGAGTGGCAACACTCGCGCGGGTTTCTTCCCACAGAGTCACCAACGCTGGCCATATTGCCAGTGTCACCGCCCACCAGGGACCGTGCTTAACGCGAAGCACGGCGGGCACAAATGGGGTGAGGTAGCCTTAACAACCGTCTAAAATGTTCCGCACTGCTGACCCAGCAACGGACGACTCAGAATGACGATGGCGACAGGTTGTTAGGGGCTCATTTCAGGTCGGCATAACGCCGTGGTCGGAAGACAAGAGACACCTAAGCCCCGCGTCACTCAGAGTCCATTCTGAGGGAATAAGGGTGCGGTCTATCTACATGGGTACTATATGGAAGAAGCCACACTACCACCTACCTGCATACGCACCGGGCCACAATGCCTGTTGTGTTTTTTGTATGGCCATTGCAACAACATCCCCATCACGAAGCCAATAACCCACGCCAATCCAAACATTGCCAAGCCGCAAACACTCTTCGAGAACCACCATGAGAACGAAACACCGCCCCCACCCGCAGCAGCGAACGCTCCAACTTCCGCCGCGGCTGTATGACCGTGAGCGCACCATGCTGGTGGACAAAAACCATATGCGGCTGGCGTATGACTATGTGAAGCGTAAAGGCGGTCTGTTCAAGTCAGTCATTGACTATGAAGAACAACAGCTTGAGTGCCTGGCCGAGATGTGCCGAGTGTTGCCGAAGTGGGACAGTAAAAGAGGCAGTCTCAGTACATTCTTAAACCGCTGCTTTTACTACCACCTATCAAAGCTTGCTGCCAAGCGTGCGAAATATGTGGCCTTGCAGTTCTCGGCGATGGCGTGCGGTGGCGTGAGCATTGCAGACCCGGCCGAGCCGCATTGCGACTGCCACCCGGATGACGACGATATCCCATGTGGTCAACGGGGGTGCCGAGGATGACAAGCGAGGAACTGTTGGCCGGCTTCACGGCGAAATATAGCTCGCTCTCCATACCGCTTAGGGCTATCTGCCGCAGCCATTATGAGGATTGCATCTATCGCAATATCGACATTGAAGACGCTGAACAAGAGGCATGGCTGGGCGTACTCAAAGCTGCAAACAAGTACGACCCGTCGCACGGGTCCGAGTTTGCCACATATGCAATCCAATGGGCCAAAACAATGTTTATACGGTACAAGAAACGTGCGTGCCGCTACATGAGAATCAACACTGTCATGAGCATGGAAGACCACGACGAGCGTTTTACGTGCAAGCCATTCGACCCGCTGAACACTGCGATGACGCTTGAAGCGATTGAATCTATCGGGCCTCGTTCATCGCGACCACGGCAAGTCGTTGAGGCTTACTACATCGGCGGGATGACATATGGCGAAATCGCCAGCCATCTCAAGTTAGATAAAGCAGAGATTCGGCGGCTTAAAAATATAGGAATTCAACGCGCCTCCGGTACGGCAGCGTAGAGTCATTCACAACCACTATCAGGAGTTCTCATGCGTTTTCTCATCGGCTCGATTCTGTTTCTGCTCGGCGCTGCTGGCATTGCTGGTGCGGTTTATACGGGCATGTTCATCATGTTCATCGGTGGCATTATCAATGTCATCGACGCTGCCAAGGTGACACCAGTTGACGGCAGCGGTGTTGCGTTCGGTATTGTCAAGGTTATTTTCGCGTCATTGGTCGGAACGCTGCTTGGATACGTTTCGTTTGGCGTGATGTTTATTGGAATGGTTGTGATGGGTGGAAAGAAATGATATTCTTCCTCATCCCCACCACCATCATCGCCGTTATGTATTTGCGTCTGCGGCTGCGGTACACAGAGCGGAAAGCAGTTATTGAAGACTTGCGAGACATGAACCTGCGTCTCGCGAACAGAATCTATCTTGCCCATGAAGTGCTGGGCAATCTTGCGGAGAAGCGGAAATGAAAGAGCGACCTATTTTATTCAGCGGCGAAATGGTTAAGGCCATTCTCGACGGCAGGAAGACGCAGACGCGGCGGGCGGTTAAGCCGCAGCCTCTTCAGGATGTCGATGGTGATGAGGAAATCACATGGGAAGAAAAGCCTATTGAAACCGGTTGGGAAAGTGAGATTGGCACAGAGCCATGTTTTGCCCATTGGCAACTGATGCGGCCTGGCAAGTTACAGCCGGCGAAAATACTGTGCCCATACGGCGTTGTCGGCGACCGCCTATGGGTCAAGGAAACCTACGCCGAACGAGCCGACGTGAACTGGCGAGAGGAGCCGGACAAGGCCCGGCGATATTGCTTCTACAAAGCCGACGATGCCAATGCGAATTCAAACACCAATAACTGGCATTCGTGGGGCAAATGGAAGTCCGGGCGATTCATGCCGCGTTGCCTCTCACGCTTAACGCTCGAAATCACCGGTGTCCGCGTCGAGCGATTGCAGGATATCAGCCATAAGGATGCATTGGCAGAGGGCGTCAAGTATGACGTAAGCAAAGAGGATGGTAGCCCGCTCGCACGTTATCAGCAATTGTGGAACAAGATTAACGGCCCCGGCTCATGGGATGCAAACCCTTTTGTCTGGGTCATTGAATTCAAGAAAATCTAGCATCGGTACAATCTTGCATTCCCACAGGTGCGCATGATGCCAAGAATCAGTGAAGATCAATTCGCCAAGATCACCAAGCCACGCGAGAAACGCACACGCAAGCCGGACACACGCCCACTTGAGAAAGATGTGCAGGCCGCGGTGAAATCTTATCTGCACCGCCTCGGCGCGTTGCCGATTCGGGTCAACAGCGGCGCGATGACAGCAGAACACAATGAACGAAAAAGGTTCATCCGGTTCACTAGCGAACCTGGTTGCAGCGATATCATCGTTTGCCTTGACGGATATTTCATCGCTGTTGAGTGCAAACGTGTTGGCGAGGTCGCCACGGCGGCACAACTGGCGTTTGGCAAAAAGGTACAAGACGCGGGCGGGGTGTTCCTGGTCGTGTCGAGTGTTGACCAATTGCGTGAAGGGTTGAAGGCTGTTGGACTCTAACCCACGGAGAACAAGCGATGAGCCGCCACGTCAAGATTCCGTGCAAGTGCGGTACGCTCATGAGCACCACGTCCAGCGTGTGCTGGGCGTGCCACACATCAAAGCCGAAGGCCAAGGCACCGAAGAAGTGCCCACATTGCCCGGCAATGATTGGCTGGAAGTCAAACACATGCAAACGATGTGCGCACAAGGAACGAATAGACGGCGACGACGCGACCGAGGCAGAACTTGATGCTATCATTGCCGAGCAACGGCCGACGATGAAAGACGACGGCGGCGGTGCATACGGATATTTTTCTGACCCGGAAGCTGTTGCCGTTCATCGTATTGTGCGGTGCGACCGACGGTGGAAGGGTGCGGGGATGCTTTTAGGAGGGCGATTGTGAACATGACCGACCGACGTGCCGCACTGAAGCGGCTGCTGATGGACGCCGCTCAAATCGGGTGGTGTGCAGGCTACGTACTTCAGGACTATGACACGGATATTGCCGAACTCGCCGCGTCCCCAGCCGCCGCTGCGATTATCGGGGAGGAGCCAAGCCACGCACCGGGCGGGACTGACGAACAGATGCTCTGGTCGCTGTTACGCTCAGTGCTTTCTCAGGGGGCGTGCATTCAACAGGATTACAAAGACAAGCCCTACAACGAATTCTCGAATCGTTTGGACTTGGCAGCGACAGACCGACTTAAAGACGGGCGGCTGCAAAAGGTTTTAGCAAACTGTCCGCTAGTTAAATCCGCCGAGGAACGCGAACGACTAATCGACACCGCGGCTTACCTCGCCGATGGCAAGTGCGATTGCGAATGCGACCACGACGTTGGCATCACTCAATGTCTGCCGTGCGGAGTGGCCGAGCTTGGACGATGGGCTGTGAAGGTGCTAGGTGGCACGCAGCCTGAGCCGTTCGTCCCGCGGTTCCGATGCCCGCACTGCGGGAACGATAAGTGCGTGACCGGTTTTGAAGATGACGTGATTTGCTTCACGCGATACTGCGCGTGGTCCGGCCCGCGGGCCGCCTGCGGTCTGGAGACGCCGGTGACTGCGGGCGACGACACATTGCCGCCGACAATCAACATGGGCGGATACCACGCACCGCTAGAGGATTTAACCATGACCTCTGACGACGTTCGTGCCCTGCTCACCGACTACCGAAGTCTGCAATCCGCTGCGGAGAGCGAGCGGGAAGATTGGCGTGATGCCTACGAAACGGCGAGGTTCGACCTTCATCAAGTATCGAAGGAATGCGACGAATTACGGGCCGAGGTGGAGCGGTTGCGTGAAGCTGCTCAGTCTTCGCTGTCGTGGCTTTCGTCCTATCCCGGCGGTGGAGCAATGAAAGCATATGAACGGCTTCGTACCGCCCTCACACCACCGGCCACGCCGTCAACGACCACATCCTAAAATCCCGATGCCGCCCCAGCCCGTGCCACATCGAAATAAACTCCGCCTCACGCATCCTGCCCCACCCGTCACAGGGGCAGTGATAGTACACATATCCCCGCCACACGCCGCCAACAACGATGTAATGCGATTCCGTTTCGCCAGGCATTGTCACCAGGCAGATTGGCGGTCGCCACGTTTCGGCATAGTGTTTCAAATCATCTATCATCGTCTCGCCGCTGCGGACATGCCACGCGGCGTCACGGCGTATCACGGCTTCGAGGGTGAGTGGGTCAGTGCCGGCGATGGGGTGCGATAGGTCGAGGATGCGGGCATTGCGGCCTACATGGAAATAATAGACGCACTTCCAAGCGGCTGTGGCACAATCATGTCCTGCACGTTGGAGGATTTGAGGTAGCGGGGCGGGCTTCATGCATCCTCGGCCAACAGGCTTGTCAGTTGCGACTTGTCACGGCCGAGGGCAAGGGCGATACGCTTGCGGATGATGGCGAC
>ERZ869929.829-NODE-829-length-13760-cov-21.201094_pt1 | contig 13760 bp, 17 predicted proteins | sample MGYA00579312_ERZ869929 | MGnify/ENA primary metagenome ERZ869929 (study PRJEB32216, sample SAMN09231818) | wastewater metagenome | place: USA: Maryland | collected 2016-08-09 | study: EMG produced TPA metagenomics assembly of the PRJNA472060 data set (Reclaimed... | reverse complement strand
CCTTATCTTTATCCTTATCTTTATCCTTATCTTTATCCTTATCTTTATCCTTATCAGGTCCATCACTTAGGTGAACGTAGGTTGAGGTAGGTTCACTTAGGTTCACCTCATCCACTGGAGTTTCTGGTATATCATCAACAGGTGGAGGAAGTGTTGGAGGAATAAGTGTAATTGTATCATTTGTAATAATATAATTATCCTTATTTTTATACAACACTTCCTGTTCTTCTTTACTTAATAATCCAATAGATTTATTAATCTTAACGATATAAGATAACCAAGCTGTAAAAGATCGACGACTACAGGTAATATTATAACTTTCATCATCTCTAATAAATCCAGCTTTAATAAAAGACCAAATAACATTTAACGTAACATCATTAAATATTGGTTCAATTTGATCAATTTGATATTCATAAATGGCTTTAAACATTAAACCATTTTGTTCGTTTGTTAATGTTTTAACAAACTGTAATGTGTCTTTGTATAAACAAAAACTCTTTTTAATCTCAGACTTCTTTTTCATATTATGTAGTGTTTAAGTTATGTAGTGGTTAATTAAAAAAGAAAGCGGTGGGCTGTTAACCACTACGAAAACCAGCCCACTTATAAGAAGAGCTTCTTCCGCTTTCATATATAAGTATTACCAGATTCTTCAAACACTTAAAAAAGTGACAAATAAATTGCAGAAATTTGTTAACTCATTGAGTATCAATACAATTTATTTTAAGGGTAATATTAGCTATTTTTAATTTTCAGTAATATAAGAATAAAAATTCACATACACAAGAAAATTATGACATATTTGAATATATATTCTAATCATATAATATTTATACTATGAAAAACAGAATACAACTTAATGAAGAAGATCAAACTAATTCCACTTCAACAGGAATTTTATAAAGACGATTTCCGATACGTTAGATTCCTAACCTCAGAAGCAGCTTACCTATATATAGCTTTCACCGTCTTTCAAAACAAAACATTAAATATTAAAACCGAAACTGATCTGCATCATATTGAAGTCTTTACAAGAAGAGTCGATAAAGATGGGTATGAATTATTCCCAGCTGATTCGCATTTTGGGATTTCAGCATGGGCTTTTAGAATGGATCAATTCCAGCAATCAATAAATCTTTTTCACACTTTAAAAATAAACAACTTATGAAACCAGAAACACAGAGAATACCAATTTGTAGCCGCGATTTAAACAAACGATTTAGCGACTGCTTAGATTTGTTTGAAAAAATAGTATGGAGAACCAAAGACAACTATCAAGAAACAACCAATTTTTTATTTGTAAAACATGATGATGAATTATTAGTATCAACCAGAGATCAATTAATTATATGTGTTATTCATTCAAATCATTCAATGGGCAGTATTAATGTTTCGGTTAATGAAACGTTTGTAGAAAACCCATTTAAATTAATTGATATAAGTAAAATTATTCTTACAGAACTACAAGAAAAATTAGATAAACTTAATCAACAGCTAGATGCATCCATCACCAGAATTATTAATGAAAATAAAAAATAATATGAAATACAAACCAGTAGATCAAACAAGGTTATTAAGTAATGACCAAATAGAATTTGATAATGAAATGAATAAAATATTAAGTCTATCCTTATCAGACATCAGCAATCCTTCTCGACTACCAAATGAAGAATGGCATACATATATGCTACGATCTAAATTTTGGAATAAATACTCAGACGCAAAGGATAAAGATCCCGATATCTTACACTACAGTAAATTTAAATTACACGAATAATATATATGAAAGACATTAACAAAGTTCCAAAATTAGAATTATGTCAATATTGTAGAAGAGGACTAATGATGCCACAAGCCTTTATAATAAGTAAGATTCCTCAACGACAATGGACATGCACAACATGTGGATATACAGTAACGAAAAGGGACAAATCACAATGGAATTAAACCAAGCAATCAACATTAATTATAAATATTGGCAAACATGTCTGAGTAAACAAGAGTGGTGGAGGAAGTACGACCACGACGAAGTCCTACAAATTGTACTATTAGCAGTATTAGAAAAACCAAAGGTAGCAAACGAGGTTCTACAAAAAGATGGAACCAACGGGTTAACTAAATATATACTCGCAGCTTGCAGGAATCAATTACATTCTATCAATTCAAAATTTCATTATCTGTATATCAAACCACAATTAGATCTTGGTGATATGAGACCAATCGATGACTTATTGGAAGAAGTGATAGAACCAGATGACATGATAGATATGGACAAACAGGATTACATAAGTATCATACGATACGAAATGAATCAAATTCCAATTACCAAAATGAATAGAGACTCAAAAAGCTTATTCATTAAATATTACTTCATATACAAGAACCTAAGAATATTAGGAGAAGAAGAGAACTGTAATATGTATTTAGCTTGGCATAAAATAAATGAATTCAAACAAATATTATTACAAAGATTGAAAGATAAAGGCTATCCAGTCAAATTAAAAATTAATAAGAATTATATATAATTAAAATAGGAGGACAAAACGATGTGTATCGACTGCCAACAATCAGATCCAAATTATGTAACACCAGTTTCAACCAAACTCAACATGACTAAAAAAGAAACGATAGAAGCCTTAGTAGTATTCTTTAGAGATACAATACAAGAAGGTAGATGTACAACACCAGAACAATTTAAATATATGTTCAGTTTATATGATACATTGTATGATACAACAACTGTAAATATAGGTGGAGAACGACAAATAAAAACTATCTATTCAACACTATCAAATATATATTACAGATTGAAAAGAGGAACACTATCATTTGAATATTATAATGACGAACCAGTAGTTGAACCAACACCAGAAGAACCTATTAATTTAGCATTACCATTGTCTGTAACAAACGATAATAAAGAAGTAATACAAAGTTATACAGAAGAACCTAAAGTTGATCTAAGAGAGGATAATAGCGATTTAACAACTAAGGATAAAAACATAGTGAATAAAGCTATTGATAAACGAAGTAGAGAATATAAAGAAACTAAAAAGTCTTAATTGAAATTTATATAACTAATTAAATATCAATTAGTTAATAATTATAAGAAAAGCAAAAAGTACAATGTCAACACCTAAGAAAATATATAAATATAAAACTAAGAAGAATGGCAAGAACCAAACCGGATGCCCAGTAAAATGGACACCAGATGCTATTCAAAAGTTAGGTGAAGAATATTTAATATATGTTAAGACCCACCCTACCTGTATAACACAAGGGGAATTCTTCAATGAAAAGAGAATGATATCTAATGACGCAGTACGTTATATTAAGTCATTATCGCCCGAGTTTTCCCGTCTTATAAACTGTATCAACGATATATATGAAGATCGCTTAATTAATTTTGCAGTAGATAGTAGAAAAACTGGTAAGAATCCAAATTTTATTGTTTGGTTATTAAAAAATAAACATGGTTGGATGGACAAGTCAGAAACTAAAATAACAAATGAAACATTAAACATAAACTTCGAAGAGCTAAATAACGAATCAAGTACAAGTAATGAATCTTAACATAAGTAATATAAATCATCCAGGACAATTAAGATTGTTGAAATGGTTAAGATCAAACGAAGCAAAAGGAGTTCTTAATTATTACATAGCAAAGGCTCCACGTCAATATGGCAAGAGCTTCATTGGATTAATGATATTATTAATGTGGGCTATCGAGAATAAAAGTAGTAAATGCTACTGGTTAACTAAGACAAGTGACTTAGCACTTCTTCATTACAAACAGTTAATAAAATTAATACCACCAGAAATAGTTAAAGAACCTGGTAAGCAACCAAAGATAATTGAATTAGTAAATGGTAGTACAATAGGATTTAAAACAACACATGACCCAGATAATGTTAGAGGATTCAGTGCACACTATGCAGTATTTGATGAATATAGCTACTGGCCAGCTCAATCAGCTGATATCATTAACAAGAGTTTAATAAGTATAGGCAAGAAAGTATTAATTATAAGTACACCAAGAGGCAAACAGAATAAATTTTATGAAGATTGGGTAAGAGGATTAGACGATAGATATCCAAACTACTTCTCATTTACAGGAACTAATGAAGAGAACCCAAGGTTCAGTCAAACATTATATGATCAAGATCAACTATCAATGCCAAGTAATGCTTTCAAAGCAGAATGGTTAGCAGAGTTCATTGACGACGGTGGTGAAGTATTTCCAAATGTCGAAGCGTGTTCAACAATACAAACTTGGAGTGAACCAATAGCAGGTCAAACATATTTTGCAGGAATTGACATAGGTAGAACAAACGATTTAACTGTTATAACAGTAATAGATAAAGATTATAATACAGTATTCATAGATAGGTTTACAGGGATACCATTTTTAGAACAAGTAGAACGACTATCAAACACATTAAAAAAATATAATGCACAAACATATATTGAAATAAACATTGAAGGAACACTATTTGAATTATTGAAAAGGTCTTATGGATACGTATACGATTGGAGAACAACACACCAGAGTAAAGAACAATTAATTGAAGAAACTATATATAATTTACAAACTAAAAGAGTAAAACTACCAGCAAGAACATTATTTCAACATTTATATATTGAGTTATGTAAGTTTACATATACCATAAGTAAACAAAGAAATATAATATACGCTGCTCCTAAAGGTGAACATGACGATTGTGTGATAAGTTTAGGTTTAGCTCTAATGGCAAGAAAAGAAAAATGTGGCAATGGATATGTACCAAGATTGTATAGATAAAAATAAAGGCTAAGCTCCAATCGTGACATTTCACTCAAATTCAACAATACATTGACGTTTAAAAAATAGCAAGACAGCTTAAGACTCAACAAAAAGAAATGAAACTATTCAAACGAAAACCAAAACAACAAAGAATTAATATTCTAATTCAGAATACGAAGTACACTCTTCCAACTGTAGAAGAGATAACAGTAGGTCAGTATATTAATATATTTAATTTATTAACTACAAAGGATCAATTAGAATTTACTTATGATGTATTAAAAATACTCATACCAAACATACCAATTGAAAATGCAGATGTAAACGATATCTTCAAAATATATCAACATATTTGTAAATTATTAGTAGACGTAAATAAAATATACAAACAGAAAGATAGTATAACAATAAATAATTATTCATACAATATAATAAATAAACTTGGTAATGTATCAGGTAATGAATTTTTACATATTAATTCATTAATGAGTGAACAACCATTACCATATAATAAGATTGCAGCAGTACTATACAGACCTAAAGGTGAGAAGTACGATGGCGATAAAATTATTAGTAGGTATGACGAGTTTTTAAATGCAAAGTTCATAGATGTTAGTGGAGTATTAAGTTTTTTTTTGAAGTTCGCAAACAACAGTTTAGCCTCTGTCCAAAATTATTTGGAGGATCTTCAGAAAGTGCAGACGAAGTAAGTATATCACAGAAGTGGAGTTGGACTGGAATCATTTATGATTTAGCAGGTAGCATAACAAATATAGATAATGTTTTAGAATTAGACATTGAAACCATATTAATGTATTTAGAATACCAAGCAGAAAAGAACGAAGAACAGAATAGGAAAATTAAAGAACAACAAAAAGCACAACGAAGATGATGAATTATAAGCAAGTAATACAGGATATACAAACGATTGCTAATGCTAATAAGTATACAAACGACTGGCAATTTGGCGATGTGTATGAGTTAGCAACATGGAGAACCTACCTTTATCCTATCGTGTGGTTATCTAATGCAACTTCAACATATATAAATGGAGCAATTGTATATCAAACAGATTTAATGGTAGCTGACATATTAAAGGACGATCACACAAACTTACAGGATTGCTTAAATATAACAGAACAGATTGGAAGAGAAATCATAAGTATATTAAAGAACAACCCAGATGGATATATTGTAAACGATGTAACAGCTACTTCATTCACTCAAAAGTTTAGTGATTTACTTGCAGGTTGGGTATTCACAATTCAAATACAAGTTATGTATGATTACCCAACTTGTGATTATACATATCCAGCACCTTATTGTGTTACATGTCCACCAAGTGGAAGTTGTACAGCAGTTAATTTTCCATTAGTAAATGAATCGGGACCAATAACATTAACACATAATTTAAATAAGTATCCTTATGTTACATTTCAAGATGCTAATGGAGTATCCTTTTGTTCATATTCATACCCAAGTTTAAACGCGATAGATTGCACATTTAATCCACCATTCACAGGTACAGTAACCTGCCAATAATATAATATAGTATGTATTACATTTATATCATAACTAATTTAATTAATAATAAACAATATGTTGGTCAACGTAAATGGAATAAAGATCCTAATATAGATAAATATATGGGATCAGGAACCGCTTTAAATCGAAGTTATAATAAATATGGAATAGATAATTTTAAAAAAGAATTAATCAAAACCGATATTAAAACTAGAGATGACGCTGATAAATATGAAAAGATATATATAATTCTTTATAATACTAAAGCTCCAAATGGTTATAATTTGACGAATGGTGGTGAAGGCGGTAAATTAATACACCATACAGAGGAAGTTAAAAGTAAGATGTGTGGTAAACAGGCTTGGAATAAAGGATTAAAAAATTGGAGACCAGATTATATAATGTCTAAAGATACTAAAGATAAAATTGGAAATCATCATAGAAATAAAATAGTTTCTACTGAAACTAAATTAAAAATGAGTGCGAGTGCAAAGAAAAGAAACGCTCCTAATAAAGGCAAAAAATTTACAGATAAACATCGTAAAAATTTAAGTGAATCCCATAAAGGTCAGACAGCGTGGAATAAAGGATTAAATGGATGGCATTATTCAGAAGAAGATAAAATTAGATTATATTCAAATAGAAAACGACGTACAAAAAAACCATAATTATGGACATAAATATTTTCACAAACTACGATTTCCAAGGAGTAAATTCAGTAAATAATACATTCGATGTAACTATTGAACCTCTTGTATCAGAAAGTCAATACCCAACGACCACTCCTACCTCCTCTGTGTTCGAGTGGCTAAAACATTTAAATACAAATATTAATGTTGGTACTGGATCAGTAACGACGATATCCCAGAGTATACAGGACTATGTTAATGTATCTCAGAGTAATGCTTCAAATATTGCTACAGATTTATTAATGAGTTCAAGTTTATATAATGTGTCAGCTTCTAACGATACAGATATTAGAAATCTTACTACATTAAGTCAATCAATTCAGGATTATTATAATGTTAGTCAATCGGTATATAATATAACTGGTAGCTCAACAACACCAGGTGGATTAAATACATATGTTCAATATAATTCCGCAAGTACATTTGCAGGAGCAGCTGGTTTAAGATATAATGAAACTTTAAATTCTTTAGCAGAGGGATCGGCTACAATTGCAACAGGTATGAATAGCCACGCCGAGGGTAGTGGATCAAGAGCAACTGGGGATTGGGCACATGCAGAAGGTGAATATACATTAGCATCTGGGATTGAAGGACCACACGCTGAAGGGTTTTATACAATAGCCAGTGGACCAAGTGCGCATGCTGAAGGTGAATATACATTAGCTTCAGCATTAGATTCCCACGCCGAAGGAAATCATAGTAAAGCAGTAGGACAAGGTTCTCACGCACAGAATTATTTCACAATTGCATCGGGTAGTTATTCCCACGCTGAAGGTACTAATACTATTGCAGATGCTCCATACTCACATGTCGAGGGACAGAGTAATATTGTTGCTGGTTGGAATTCACATGTAGAAGGTAAGGATAATATTATTGGTGGTATACCATCATCAGAAATAACTTCAAGATGTCATGTGGCTGGTAATATGAATAGTATAGGTTATCGTAGTAATATTACAGGTTATGCTGGAGCATTAATGCAATTTACAATTCCAAATATAGATGATACAGCGAATTATATTTCTGGTGATACTTTAGCATTTATAGCGAATGATACAGTAGCTTATAATAATTTTCGTGTTGATTCATCTTCATTTGATGGAACAAATACATTAGTTAAAGTACAAGTTGATGTATCAGAAGGGCAAACATATACAGGTACGTTTATAATAAATAAAACACGATCATATGTAAATGATACTACTGTTATAAATGCATATAATGATGCTCAATCAAATTTATCATTTGTATCAGGGTATGGTAATAAATTAACATCAACAGCAACAGGTTCAGCTATTATAGCAATATCAGGATCAACTGGAACGCAGCCATACACATTATATACAAATAATATTAATGCATCAGGTAGTATAACGATAACAGGTTCAATTATAAATAATGACTATACAGCAGTTAGTTCAAGTAATGCTTCAAATATAGCAACAGATTTATTAGTTAGTTCAAGTTTATATTTAGTATCTCAATCAAACGATACCGATATAAGAAATTTAACAACACTATCAAGTTCAATACAAGATTACGTTAATGTAAGTTCATCATTATATACAGTATCAAGTAGTGTTTACAACCTATCTACAGGTTCAGCCCCAGCAAGTACAAACTATTGGCAACAAGGTGGTACAATAATATCTCCTTCCGCATCGATCACAGAAGTTGATGTAACTGGAAGTTTTAAAGTATTAAATGGTGCCGTATTATTTCATGGTACAACTGGTGTAACACCATCAAGTGGTGCAGGAACAAAATTCTTTTGGGTTCCTGAAAAAGCAGCAATGAGAGCTGGTTCAGTTTCAGGTGCAGGCACAGCTTGGGATGACGCAAACGTTGGAACCTGGTCGTGGGCAGGTGGTAGAAGTTCAAAGGCATCAAGTAACTTCACATTTGCATTTGGAGATTCATCTGATGCTACAGCACCTTATTGTTTTGCATTTGGTAATATAGCTATTGCTTCCGCAGAGCAATCTTGTGCAATAGGAAATCAAGTTAATGCAACTGGGTATGCAACCAATTGTTTTGGTCAATTAGCAACAGCAAAAGCATACAATTCATTTGTATGTGGTAGGTATAATGTAATAGAAGGAACAACTACAAGTTGGGTATCGACAGAACCACTCTTTATTATTGGAAATGGTACCGGTACAGGAGCTAACGCTAAAAATGCATTAACTGTTTATAAAAATGGTAACACAACGATATCAGGTTCAGTAGAAATAAGTGGTTCAATAAGAACTAATTTAATAAAAGTAACAACAAGTTGTACAGCATCAAGCAACTGGCATACAATTATTGCATCTGGTAGTATAACACAAATACATTTACCAGCAAGTATAACAGGTAAAGAGTTTAGAATTAAAAATATATGTTCTGGTTCAACCGTTACCATATATCCAAATGGTACACAGAAGATAGAAGATTTAACAAGCTCTTCATTAGTACCTTATGAATCAAAAACATTCGTAGGTGATGGTACAGATTATTGGGTAATTTAATTATTTAAAATAAAAATATATGTCATTTAAACCAGGATTAAAATATAGATATACAGTAGGACCACGTTGTGAATTTAGAACACTTCAATCTGCAATATTGTATCTAACCAACAATATGATGGATAATAGTGAAATAATATTAGATGGTGGAGAACATTATATTACAGATACTATCACTATTAATTTACCTCATTCATTATGTATAAGAGGATTGACTTGGCAATCTACTATAATTAAAGCTTCTACAGGATTAGCTGGTAAACCAATGTTTAATGTTATCTCAGATACATTCTTTGAACGTATTACATTAGATGCTTCGGGATTAGCTACATGGGGAACCACTTCTGGTGAAAACATGATTAATTTTACAGGTAATGCTTCCTATTGCGAGTTTAAAGATATGTTTTTAACTGGTTCTTACATTGGAGTAAATATTACAGGTTCAAACACACTCTTTGCATTTAATTATGATATCAGGGATACTACATTTGCAGGATTGAATATTGATGCTTCAGGTTCAACTAAATTTGATACTTATATAGGTCAATTCACAAACAACCCTATTTCAATTAGATTGAAAAGAAGTAATACTGGTGACTTCAATATAAATAGCATTGTATTTGATAATGCTACAGGACAAACAGGTTCATATTACGATGGAGATAATTATTTATATAAAGATGGACCAGTAATACAAAACTGTAAATGGAATGGTACAGGTTCATTCCAAAAAGGAATTGATCATTCAAGGATGGATGGACGAGATGCAAACATTGTATTAATTAATAATAGTGGTTATGAAGATAAAACACCACATTGTAAGATTAATATTATAGATAATGCAGCAACAACAACAGTAGGAACAGCTGGCAATTATTATAAAGCAAACTATATAGCAACAGGTTCTAATTACACTTGTAAATTTACTACAGGTAGTGATGGTAGAATAACATACCAACCATATAATGTAAAAGATACTGTAATATGGTTAGCCGGTGCTGTATCAACCAATGGAACAAATAAAAATGTAACAGTAGGCATTAGTAAAAATAGTGGTTCGATTGCAGGACCAATGACAGTTAGATGTGCAACAGCAGGTCAACCATATTCTTTCAGCAGCATAGTTTACAATGCAGATTCAGGTCAAGGCGACTTCTATGAACTTCATTTAACAAGTACAAGTAATGGTGATTTAGTAACAGTACAAGATTTAGCAATATATGCAGCAAGTAGATAGCGAAAAGATTAACTGTAACAAACTCAATAATAATTTTAATATATAGATATCATGGCATATGTAAAGATTAATACAGACCAATTTAAATCAGTTGAAACAAAAACTGTTGAAGAAGTATTTCACCTAAGTCATTTAAAACAACAAATTAATATGTTGCAAGAAAGAAAAGCAGCATTGCAAGTTGAAATAGATGCAATAAAAGCACTTATTCAAGAAGCTAAAAATATTGGAGTAGAATAATGATATTGACTAACATATATTTGCTATGGTGGTTATGGTAACAGAGGTTTTAATGGTGATATAACAGAAATTATTATATATGATTCAGCTTTAGGAGATACCGATAGACAGCTAGTAGAAAATTACCTACAAACAAAATACGCATTATAATGGCTTTAGTAACGATGAAAAAATATTTTTATATATATAAAATAACTAATTTATTAACCAATAAAGAATACGTTGGTCAACGTAAATATAAATTTTATATTAATCCTAAAGATGATATATATTGGGGTAGCGGAACCTATATTAAGACTTCAATTATAAAACATGGTATAGAAAATTTTAAAAAAGAAATATTAAAAGATAATATTAAATGTAAAACTGCTGCAGATCTATATGAAAAAATATATATAAAACAGAATAATACTCTCTGGCCAAATGGATATAATTTAACAGCTGGAGGAAAAGGATTTCATAGTAGAGTATCTACTCCAGAAAATGCTCAAATATTTAAAAACAATGGATTTAAAAAGGGTTATACTCCCTGGAATAAAGGTACATCTGGTTATACAAAGAATCAACCCCCATGTTCTGATAATGCTAAACAAAAATTAAGAGAGTTTCAATTAGGTAAATCCAAATCAGAAGAAACTAAAAATAAAATGAGGAAACCTAAATCAGAATCACATGTGAATAGTATGAAACAAAGATGGAAAGTTTTAAAAGATTCTGGATGGACAATGAGCGAAGATCATAAACAAGCATTACGTAAACCTAAAACTAAAAAACGAATTTATATATCATCTAAAATTAAATATATTATTAAATGTCCTCATTGTGGTATTGAATTTGTTAAAGAATTGACTATTGAATGTTTTAATAAAAATAATTTTTCAAAATATTGTACTAGATATTGTAAAATGAATTCTGTAGAATATAAAGAAAAACAAAAACAAAGTGGATTGTTAGCATGGAAACGAAGGAGGGAGAAATGATATTAACGACCAATTTAAAAAAGGCTCTTCAGTTGTATGGAATTAAAGTATGTGCTGATATGATTCGTATATTGAGGCAACAAAATAAGGTAGCCTCGGGAAATTTAGTTAATTCAATCCGTTCGGAAATTAAGAAAACACCAGATGGATTGACATTAATAGTTAAGTATCCACAGTATGGAGTTTATGTTGATAAAGGTAGGAAACCAGGTAAGTATCCACCACCAGATCCAATTAAGAAATGGTGTACATTAAAACAGATACCTCAATCAGCTGTATTTCCTATTATGAAACATATATTTCAGTTCGGTATACCCGCAGTCCATTTCACAGACGCATTCTATGACGAGGCGGATGATTTGAATGACATTTTAGGTAGAGCAATGACAGAAGATGTAACAGTTGAACTTACAGCATTTTTTAAACAGAGTAAAATAACATAACATATGAGCATCACATTCAATAAGAGACCAGATCCAATGACTTATATTGGACGACAAACAGGTACAAATATTGTATTCACTTCTACTTATGCAACTGCAAGTGATTTCGTTTACAGAGTTAAGGTTGTAACTGGTTCGTCTACAATAGCTTCATTTAATATTACTCCATATCCAGTAAGTTATATTGGTTCATTAAGTGTATCTAACGTATTAAAAGGATTGATTCCTGGTAATACATCAAGTTTAATGCCTACATGTTCTTATTTTAATAGCGTTGGTAATGGAAATTTAGTTAAATATAATGTTGAAGTAACTGGAAGTATCGTAACAGGTTCAAGCTATTTAGATATTGATAACAGTTCAATGTGTGCGGCTGGTACTTATTATGCAGCGATAAATGGAAATTTAGATTACAGAGATAGCTTATCATTTACATATGATAAATGTCAACTTATAAGTCAAGGTAACTTCTTAACTCAACACTCTTCAAGTACAGCGAGAACAGTTAGAATGAATGATTATGGTACATTAGCTTATCATAATGGATTAATTGTTGATACAACTACAGGTAAATATGAATCTTCAGCATCATATTGTTTCATATATACATTAGGAACACCATTGAAAGCTGTATATATGACAAATATTAATTCGTCTTCAGCAACATTAAATGATAACGTTCAAATTATTCCTACTGGACCAGCTAATATAAATGCAATGTCTAATATTACAGGTTCAATTAGAAGAATGGTAGGTACTGTACCAGCTTCAACAGATCCAATAGTAACAGGTTCGTTGATTGAATCAACTAATACGTCATATTTAATTGCATTTGGTACTCCTACTCCTCCAACAATGTTTGCTTCTTCTAAAGTTTATACATTTAATTTAGATCATAGTTGTGCAACACATACAGAAACTCAAGTATCCTGGTTGAATCCTTTAGGAGCTTATGATTTCTATACATTTACAGGAGACCATAGACACTCAAGAATGATTGCAAGGAAGAACTTTAATAAACATTTAAATAGTGTTGATGCTAATATGACTTATGCTTTAGGAGCAAGAGGATACAAGACTTATAATAATACAAGTTTAGAAGAGTTTGAATTAACTTCAACATATCTAAAACAGGATGAGTTTACCAGAGTATCTGAGATAGTCACTTCAACAGATGTATATATTATTGATGAATCTGGTAATAAGTATCCAATTATTATAACTAATGAAGATTGGGATTATAAAGAAAGCCCTAAAGATATGTTATACAGATTGACAATTAATTATACACTTGCTGATAATTTTATAAATAGATAAATGAGAAGAAGAGGAAACATAACAGCGTCGAAAC
>ERZ869929.827-NODE-827-length-13783-cov-7.780449_pt1 | contig 13783 bp, 29 predicted proteins | sample MGYA00579312_ERZ869929 | MGnify/ENA primary metagenome ERZ869929 (study PRJEB32216, sample SAMN09231818) | wastewater metagenome | place: USA: Maryland | collected 2016-08-09 | study: EMG produced TPA metagenomics assembly of the PRJNA472060 data set (Reclaimed... | reverse complement strand
AGCAGTCATTGCTACCATACGTTTCCAAATCGAAAATTTCGCCACATTGGTCTTTGTATTGAAATTTAAAATTGTCTGTAAGGTTTCGTGTCAATGATGCACTTGAAAAGACTTTTTTGCGTTGGACACAACTTGCAATATATTCAATCTTTGCTCTACCAAAATCGTGACTATCACCGTGCAAAGTAAATATTGAATTATCTCTATCAAGTGTCCACCAACCACCGCCCTTAACCTTTGAAATATCGGTTGCAAGTTGTTTATGGTAAGTGCATTTAGCCACTATTAAGCAGTCGCCTTCTTGGTCGTCTGTTTCGATTATAAATTTTGGGAATGCATCCATTTTTAAATTTAGTTTTATCGTTAATAAACCGCAACGAGGCATAACATCCGTATTGCTTCTATTGGGGCTTGAAGTATAAATACTGTTCTTTTTGTTCATTACTGAACTGTTGGTTAAGGGCTGAACGACATAGCCCTGAATACCCCAACAGCAGCAATACGAACTCGTTGGGCGCAATTAAGACATCAGCTCCACTAATTTTTGAGAAGGAAGCAAAAGTTCAACATTGCTATTCATAATCCCTCTTGCATTGAAAATGGAACTACATCTTGGTTCATCTTCTTTCATAAACCCAATAAACTGAACCCATACAGGTTTGCCATCTTTAATTCTAATCAATGCGGGTTCTTTGTTGTATTTACCGTTATAAACGCCATCTGGGAAAGTTATTGTTTCGTAATACTGTACAAATGAAAAGTTGTTCATAATCATAATAAAATGCGCCCAACACGGGCATTTGTGGCAAGCGGGCGGACGCTTGCGTTAATCAATTACTGCACTTGTGCCCGCCTGCACAAATGCTTTTTCGTTCTTTGCAATGCCTCTGACGGTTCATTATTCAGCGACATTAACCTGTATTTGTTTTTTGCCCACGCCACACATTAGTTCATTATTCAACTTCTTCTAAAACTTTAGGCAGTGGGAATTTTAAAATTGATTCCATACTTCCAGTTTCCAAGCGTTTAGCAAATACCTCACAAGTGCCACCAAAATTTTCAACCGTTTCTTTAGCCGATTCGCTGGCAGTATCCACGCCGCCGCATATATCAGAAGCATAAACACCAATGCTGTTATTGGCTACGCATATATAACTGCCCACTTCCCTTAATGGCTGTTTGTTTTTAAAGTTTATCATTTCTTCAAGATTCTTATATGTATCAGAATCCTCAAAGTGTTCGCCTTCGCTACCAACTTCAAAAAACATCGTTTCCGATAAAATGGCTTTTGCGGCATTTGTAATTTGTTCTTGTTTTTTAAACAAAGTGTAGAACGCCTCGTAGACACGATTATACATTGAACCATCGTAACCGTGTTCATTTTTAATCGTAAAATCAACACCTTTTTTTCTTAATTCGTTCATTTGCTGTTCTACTTGTTCAGCAATCGGGTTATTTTTAAATTCCATGTTTTTATTTTTTATTGTTCAGTAAATATCTCCCATTGGTCGGGAGTTTGTTTTATGTTTAAAATTTCTCTTGCATTTTCAACAGCTTTTCTTCCATCATAAGCATTGTGAACGACTATAATAGAACCGTTTTCAAATATCAAATCAGGCCAGCATTTACAAATGCCGCCTTGCGTATGTTCTGTATTATCGTTTTTTGGTATTATTTCTATTCTCATTTTGACAATTTTTAGAAGAAGCTTCGCAGCTTAAAAAACAAATACACCCAGCTTTATATTTTCAATCAGCGACAGGAAGTAGCATGAAGGCACTGCAAAGAACAATGGGTTTGGCAAAATGCAGGCTTCAGTAAATCTCATATCGCTATTCATCTTTAGTTTTTAATCCGGGCTGACGGAATGCTATTTCCTGCACTTCGCCAAGCCCCGGTCGTTAAATGCCATTTGCTATTCAGCAGATGAATCAACAAATAAGCATAAAGCGAAATTGAACAAACCAAACTGCCAAACTTTTAAATCCCATCCCTGCTGCTCAATACCAATCTTTATCAAAAACCGACCGTTAAAATTTCCCGACCAATGATTTCTAATAATCATCCTGTATCGGCTGTTGAACTTAACCAAGCGATATACTGGACGCAAACGGCATTTAACAAGCAGTTTTGCAAAAGGCTGCCTTGAAGTTGTATTATGTTGCATAGTGCTACTATTTAGCTTTTTAATAAATGTTGAGCGAAGGTTTTTCAAATGCCAGCCCTTCGCAAAGCTGGCAGAACGTTAGGCAAAATTCGCCAACACACAGAACTCGCTGCACAATCAAAAACTGCAATACAAATGTATTGCTTTTATAATTAATTCCAAAAAATATTTTGCAAAAAACGCATCTTATTATAGCATTATTGTGTATTAGGAAAATAAGTTTTACATTTACGTAATGATATTCAAATTGATACAAAAAAAAAGAATAATGAAACAGTCTAAATTTCTAAACCTTAATTTACATGATGCCGCAAAAAGCGCAATATTAGCCGCTTTAACGGTATTTGTTTCAAGTCTTATTCAGATATTGGATTCAGGACATTTGCCTAATTTAGAGCAGTTAAAAACGTCTGCATTAGCGGCTTTGGTTGCGGGGCTTTCTTATTTGTTGAAAAACCTTTTGACAAATGAAGAAAATAAGTTTATGAAAGCGTCCGTTGAATCACCTACAAGTTCAACATCGCCAACAACACCAACAACAACGCAACCATCAACAGGTTCAGGCGGTGACCGTCCACCAGTGCCCCCTGTAAACCCATAAAATTTATGTGGAAACATCTTTTACATAGTGGCACTATGGCTTTTATTATGTGCGGGTTGTTTGTAGGTTACCTTAAAGCTAACTACAATTACGACCCGTTTTCTTTATATAACAAATATTATTACATTTGGGCAAAAACAGTAGACGTTCTATTGTTGTTATGTGTACTCAACCCTATGAAACATTACCGAAAATATTGGGTATTAGTTATTGGTTTTTTTGGTATAAGGTGCGTTTGGGAAATTTTTGCAATTCAGAATTATGCCGAAGCATCTAAGCCATCAATTATTTTCATTCTATTTTTAATCTGTACAGTATGTTTAACGGGTTTGCTTTGGATGGACACAAGAAACGCAATTGGAAAATGGCTGAAATTAAGTTAACATTTTGGCATCTCTATGATTTTTTGGTAAGTGGGTTTGGCATTGTGTCTTTAGGGTTTGTCGAATTAAACGCTATACAAGGGGTTATAACTACTCTTGTGTTTATCTTTTTCGCTTCGGTAAGGATATTGCTGATGTGGGAGGATGTGCGCCGTAAAAGGCTTGAAAATAAGGAAAAGGGGTTTTTAATTGAAAAGAAGATTGAAAACGGTGTAGGTGTAGTTGTAAAAAGTTCTGATAATCATTTTAACGTTATCCACGATTTAGAGTTCTTCCAAGAAATCAGAGTAAGTGTAGATAGGATTTTTGAATCAACTAAGGCTGACCGATTTTTGATAATGAAAGCCATAAACGGTAAAACAGATTTTCAATTCGCCAGCGTCCTTTATGAACAGCACAAAAGAACCGCCAAAACAAAGTACAGCGTAAATGCAGCCGGAAGATGTGTTAACTTTAAGTTTGATATTCATTATAATGAAAGGATTAAAGAAGCGGAGCAAAAAGGCCATGTAGATTTAATCGTTTCAGAACTGCCGGAAGGTACAGACTTAAAGAATATCTACATTAGTGAAGGGGTTACCCATAGCCGGGTTTACCACATTGCAAGGATACCAATAGACGATAAGAAAGATGCAATACTTTACTGCTCCATAGCTACCCATGAAGGGTTATTTACAGACGTGGAAAAGATTATTATTAAACAGGAAATTGACAGTATCAGGAGCGAAACTAAGGAAGTAGTGGGACGGTCTTAGTAAACTATCGCAGCAATGCGAATCCGTATAAATAACAACCTTGAAAACAGATGTATAGCATGGGCTATTTTAGTCATGCTTGTCTTTCTGTATTTTCTAACTAAAAAATAAAATAACCATGAGTATCTTTAAAGAAATTGGTAAATGGATAAGGGGATGGAGATTAGATAAAATCTTTTCATCTACCAAAGGCGCTGACATTTCAATTCAGGAAGCAGCACAAAAAGCAAGTGATTTTTTGGTAAACGTACAGGGGTTTATTATCAGCCCTGAAGCAGAAATTTTGGAAGTAATTTTAGGGGACACTTGGAAAGATATTGTTGACAAGGCTAACGAGATATTGCCGGAAGTAATTGCTGATCTGGAAGAAATTAAAATTATCCCAGATGTGGCGGTAAAACTGGAAGATTATAAATTTTTTGACGATGAAGAAAAGGACAAACTTTACCACGATATAGTTACCTGTGCAGCTTTGATTTTTAGTGATGGCAAACTTTCAATTTCCGATGCAGCAATAGCACTTCAGCTACTTGCAAGTTTCAAAAAATAGGGTTATTCACAATGGCGCATATACTCCGTCCTGCATCTTTATGCGGGACTTTTTTATTTACCAAAAGCCTTTTTATAGGCAAACTTTATAACCCAACATATAATCCCAAGTGTTACCATTGACTTTCATTTTTAATAAAAACCCCCGCAATAGAAATTACAGGGGGTCATTGTTGATAATTAACACCAAAAAACACCCACTAAAAGTACAAATTAGTTTTGATAAATTTCCGGTAGTGTCTCAGTTTGAAAATATGTTGCTTATACGGTCAAGCATGATAAAATTAGGTGTATTTTTGGAACATGACAAAGAAAACAAAACTCCCCACAGACTTAAATCAAAAAGCTAAATCAATAGTAGACTTAGCTACTGGTGAAATAGAGATACCACAACCACCTACGGACGAAATTAAAGCCGCTGCTGCTGCATTGGGACGAAAAGGCGGTTTGAAAGGGGGCAAAGCCAGGGCTAAAAGTTTAACCCCTGAAAGAAGGGCTGAAATAGCTAAAAAGGCGGCTAAAACAAGATGGGGGCAAAAGGAATAACGCAATGTCGTTTTAACCTATTTTTAATTAGGTCATAAAAAATATTAGGTAGAATCAATTAGGCTGCATAGATTTGTGGCATAATTGATTTTTTTATGATCGAAAGTCAGCTATTAAACAAGCATTCATCCTTAATAAAGTCATTCTATCAGAATAGGCTTATAGAAATAAAAAACACTGTTGCCTTATTGAATGAAGAAGCGGCAGAAATAAGGAATTTCCTCAAAGATTTAGAAGATACCGTACCCCCTGCACAGCGTCCAGCAGTAGAAAAACGTCCCGAACCTGTAATTTTCGAAAGCGGTTATAGGAATGATTGGCCTTTAATAACTAAAACAATTTTTGTTCTTGGTGAACGGGGTGATTCTACCTTATCGGAAATAGCAGATTATATAAAAACCAAGTTTGAACCGGAAATTGATTTGCAGATTTTAAAAGCAAATCTTTCAGCCGTATTAAGTGTTGATGCTAAAAAGTACAATAAACTAAATAGGTATCATAATGACAAAAACGAATGGACTTATAAGCTGAAATAAGTAAGGCTATCTCTGAACAGATAGCCTCTAAACTTATAGACCAAGTCCCGTATTTCAATGGATAGAAAGTCGTCGTGCTAAGACGGAAATGTAGGTTCGAATCCTACCGGGACTCCTTTTGTGTTTCAAAAATAAGTCTTATTTGTAAACTAAAAAAATAAAATACCTAATTAAAAAATGCTTAAAATGAATTAATATGCTTGTTCGGTCAAGCATAAAGCAATACCTTTATCCTATGAACAAATTACCATTACATAAACGGGTGCAGATATTGAACCTGCTTGTTGAGGGTAGCAGTTTACGGGCTACTTCACGTATTTGTGATGTGTCAATAAATACCGTTACAAAGCTGCTTGTAGATGTAGGTAAAGCCTGTCAAAAATTCCATGATGATACAGTTAAAGGGCTGATCTGCAATAAGGTACAGGCAGATGAGATATGGAGTTTTGTTTATTCAAAAGAAAAGAATGTACCGGAAGGTAAAGACGGTGAAGCCGGGGACGTTTGGACATTTGTAGGAATAGATGCAGATACCAAATTGGTAGTATCTTGGTTAGTAGGTGCAAGGGATTACGACACGGCAACCGTTTTTATGGGTGATATAGCCAGCCGGGTAAGCAACCGTATGCAATTAACAACAGACGGTTTAAAGGCTTATATGGCGGCTGTAAACGATAATTTCGGTGGTCAAATTGACTTTGCACAATTAATCAAAATATACGGGACACCGGAAGGGGAAACGCAAACAGAAAGGAAATACAGCCCCTACGAATGTACCGGGACTAAAAAAGCAGTAGTATCAGGCAACCCGGATGAAAAGTATATTTCCACTTCATTTGTGGAACGTCAAAACCTTACTATGCGGATGCACATGAGACGGTTTACCCGGTTAACCAATGCTTTCAGCAAAAAGGTAGAAAACCATTGTCACGCAATAGCCCTGCATTTCGTTTATTACAACTTTGTAAAGATTCACAAAACCCTACGGGTAACACCTGCAATGGAAGCCAAACTGATGAAAAGGGTAATGAGCCTTGAAGATATTGCCAATTTAGTGCCGGATGAACCACCTAAGAAAAGGGGCAATTACAAAAAGAAAAAACCACAGTAAATAAACTGTGGTTTTTTTAGGTATATGCTGAAATTTTCGCTATTACAAGTTAAAAAAAGTATTTGGTAATTGCAAGATATTGGTACATATTATTTATGATCCCAATACGATTTTTATATCTATTACATAAATAGTATTTTGTAAACCTGAGTATCTTAACGTGTGTGTGGCATGAGGGAATTTCTGTAAGTTTTTATTTATTAATCCATCTGGTTCAGCTTTTTCTAAAATTATCCCAACATCTTTAAATGCTTGTTGGTCATCTTCCGAAACGTCCCAACAGACTACACAATCTATATCTGTAAACATTTTTTGCTCGTCATTCCAATCTTTTAGTATTTTAAAAAGTTTAGATTTAAACTCTATCACTACTCTTTTATTGCCCCATAAACCAAAAAGATCATACTTGTGTTTGTATCCTGAAATTAAGGGCTTTATATCCTTTATTATTCCTCTACCTAACGCTTCATAAAATAATGCCGCAACAGTAGCTTCCTGATCTTTTGGAGTTTTTAAGAATGAAGTATTTTTATTTCTTAAATCAATTAGCTCTTCAATTTCTTTAAAAATTTCATCCCTATCCCAAGATGTTGATTCTGGCGCAACATCACCGGCAACATATTTAGAAATATTTGTTCTGTATTCATTAAAAATAATCCTTGCTTTTTCTTTATAAATGTTCTTTGTTTTGCCGTGAATTGATTTTCTCCCTATGTCAAATTTAAGTTTTCTATCTTCTATTAAAACAAACATTTGCGCCCACATACCAGCCGCTCCTGTTGTTGGCGGTTCAATCGTTATTCCGGTTGGCATCCCCTTTACTGACATAAATATTCCCGGTTGCTGCAATGAATAGCCAAATTTATCAATCCATTCTCCATCTTTTAAATTATCCTCAGTGCCTAAATTAAAATGTATTGAAATATCATTCCATACGGCTCTTCCCGGAACAGCACAGCAGAAAAACTTAACCTTTCGATTATTCAAATCAAAATATTTATCCCAATAAATTACCTTATTCTTTAGTTTGTTTCTTTTTTGCTGATCTGTTCTGTCAGCTTCTCTTATATAGTCGTTATATTCGGATAAACTTAATTTGTCATTTTCTCCTATTCCCTCAATTGGGAGCCAATATTTAAACGGGATTGTATCTTTAAATTCATTTCCGGCTGGATCAACATAAGTCAATGTTACATTAATATTTATATCTGTAGCATCCCAAATTACATTGGTATTACCTATTGCAGTTCTGGTTCTTAATACATATTTTAATTGTGGCAAAGTCAAATTAAAAATCGCTTGTTCATCGCTTATTTTATTCAATGTTACTTCAGTGCCCTTTATATTTTCATTTAAAATATCGTATTCAAGAGAAAGAAATGTGTTATTTGTTGATTTTTTCCAAGTGTAAGCATCTATTATTTTTGCTTGCGAAGTACCATTTTCATTCCCTGTTTTTAAATGAAACTCATTGCAGGAAAATATTGCGAATTTCAATCCAACACCTTTTTCACCTATGGATTTTTCATCTTCTCTTTTGTCAGTACCAAACATTGAAATCAATTTTGGCAACTTATCTGGATCAATGCCAATTCCATTATCAGTAACCTTTATTGACCGATTTTGACAATCAACCTTAATTTGAATTATACCGTCATTGCTTTCTGTTTTCCTTATTGCATCTACGGAATTTTGGAGCAATTCAGCCAGAATGTCCCAATCATTATTATAACTATCATCAATATCCAAAATGCTTTGCCTTATTTGTTCGCAAGCAAGATTTTGCAGGAAATTCGGTATAATTGGCATATCAGTTTTGTTATAGGTGTAATCCAAATATATATCTTGAAAATTGCTTTTCATAATTTTAATAATTAAGTAAGTGAAAAAATGATGTGTAGAAATGAACCCAATAAATCCGTACATTTAGTACAGAATAAAGCAAATACCCTACGTTGTTTTGACCGTACAGCTATGGGCTTTCATTAACTTGAAATACAATAGCTAAGTGTATTTTGCTGCTCTTTTGATCTACTGGAAAATATGGTTTTGATGCTTTAATGTGTCCTGTACCAGTTCCCGTATTTCGCTCCGGGAAAACCATGTTTTGTAACCCTTTTGCCTTGTAGCTTAAAAAATTCTGCGGAAGATTATTTTCAAACTGAGACATTACCAAATTTCCTGAAGAAGTTCTTCTGCTTCTTCTTCTATTTCCCTTTTTCTTCCGGTGGCAATTTCTTTATATCCACACATCAGGTAATCAGGGTAATTGTTATCGTTAATACTGCATATCACGGGTAACCCGTGTTCGGGGTGGACAAGTAGCGCAAACATGGTTTTTTGATTTTGAAGTTAGGAAATAATGTTATTCAATACTGCTGCATGGGCTTCATGCGGGGTTTCTTCATTATTCTCCATCCATGTTAATACCAAATAATCACCTTTGTAGTCTGAAATAGTAACGCTATCCCCATTAACAATAGCATATTGAGGCAACCCGGGCCATATAGCCGTTCTCACTTTCATATAGTGAACTATGTCATCAGGGGTAATAATTACATCTCCTGCATTGTTGGATGCAACGGCTTTAATTAAATGTTCATTTTCAGAACTTTGTTTCAATACTTTGCAAATGATAGTTTTCATGTTTTTAATTTTTCAGTTTTAAATAAAAATAGTTGAGTGAATTAACAAACGTAAACACCACAACAGATATTGCCATAATTAACAATAATATTATAGTGTTGTCTGAAATACGGGTTAGTAGTTTCATGGCTGCACTTTTATAAGGTCAGGGTAATGAAATTCAGAAGCATCTTTACCAGTATATACAGCCTGAAAATAACGTTTTTGCAGCCGTTTTAAGCCATCATACCTGACATTTTCAAATACCTGACCACCGCTTAAAATAGCTTTCCTTTCCGCTAAATTAGGGTCATCGGTAGATATGCAATTACCATTAGGTACATACACATGGTATTTTCTTATTTTAGGCAATGTTATTTTCATTTTAGTAGTTTTTAGATTGATTAATAAATTTACTCCATTCCCCCCTATACCACTGCAACAATGTAATATTATCACAAGGCATAACGGTACTAATGGTTTTTCTTTTGCTTGTTGCCGGTTCTCCTTTGACCGGGGAACCGAAAAGAAGGTTAATAATTAACTGTTTCATGCTTTTTGTTTAATTGTTTCAAACATTTGCGCCATCCCAGGAGAAAACGATTTAGCTGCTCATAATCTAATACGGGGCTAACAGTTTCATTTCCTTTGTTGGCAAAATACGTTTTAACCGTCCGGCGTTTATCATTGGTGAATTTTTCGTGTACGGTCAGATTTAGATCATTAGCTGCATTTTGCAGGGATTCCAGTTCGGTTTGCATTTTTGTGTAGTTTATGGGGATTATACATAATTTATATGTTCCGGCTTTGCGTATTGTTTCCAGTTTTTACGGGTAATTTTTTCCCCGCTATCTTTGTCTATCAATTCAGGTTTATAATAGCAATACGATTTTATACCACCATCCGAAAATTCACCGGAGTTAATCCCGTTGCATATTTCTATTGCTTCACTTTCACTATGCGCAACATCAATTATATTATTCCTTTCATCATCTAAGGCAAAGCAGGAATCAGCATATATATAGTATATTATATCCGTTCCTGTGGTCATTGCTTGTAATTCCTTTGCAGATTTGACCATACTATTAATAAATCGTTTGTAAATCATTTTTTTGTAGTTTATAGTTGTTAAAATCAAGTTTCCTAATATAAAACTTCCGTTTATCTGGATTCCTTTCAAATGCTGCAAATTCTTTCGGGCTGATCACATCAGTAAAAAACGTTTCATAATCAAATACCCCTATTCTTACCCCTTCTAAATATGCAGCAACATAATTACCTGAAATACGGCAAGTGTATATCATAAAGAAAAAATTTTACTTTAATTCCCGAATTGCAATTTGTAAATTCTTTCAATTATTGATGGGCAAATTTTCTTTAGTTTTTTCAAATAACTAAATGCTTCTTTTGCTAATTGACAATCTTTTTCTAAAGTATTTCTTTCAACACATTCAAGTATCTCTAAAGCATATTCTTTTTTCATTTTTTTTGTGTTTTAGCGTGTTAAAATAACCAAGATAATAACCACAACCCCTATCAGGGGAATAGTAAAATCTATATCCTGCCGGGGTGGTTGGTAGTTGTTAGGTGAAGTAGTCATATTAAAGGTTTTTTAGTTCGCTGTATGGGAATATAATTTCAGAATCACCGTCACTGATAACGGTAGTCATGTGTTGATAGTTTGAAATTTCAATAGGCCAGTAAAGCGGGTCTTTTGCAATTTTTACAGCATCTTGCATTGTGGTTGCTTCTTCGGTCTTGTCAAAAATTCCATCAGACCATGTAATATTATAAGTCTTTTGGTAGTTGTTAGGTAAGGTCATTGTGTGCGGTTTTTAGATTAATTTAAATTCGTATTCGTACAATGAGAACGGCACATCTTTGCCATCAATCGTTTTAAAGTCACATAATGCTTCTCCAGCTAATGAAGTATCATAACCGGGATGTTCGGAAGTGGAATAGGCTACATGGGTGATAATTAGCTTTTTACCCATAAATTCAGTATAATTTTCATTATCTGATGTAATTTTTGCTTTTCGGTTCAAAAGATTCTTTTTCATTGTAAAAGTTTTTAGTAATGTGAATTTATCTATTTTCAATAGGATACTGGATTAAAATAGGCTTAAAAGTGCTTAGCTTCAAGGCTCATATCCCTGTCATGCAATGGGATGGGATAATTGTTAATATCCCTGAACCTGCTATCTGAAGTAAAGATAAACGAGCCGCCAAAAGCATAACTACCGGGCTTTATTGGTTCAGCGTGAATATAATCCTTACCAAAAATAAACCTGCGAACAAGGCGGACGGCTGGAGCTTTGTCGGTAGGTTCATTCATTGCCGGAAGTTCTTTATCAATTATTGTAACTTCATTTTTACCGTTCAGTACGTTTAAATAACTGTCATATTGTGAACGGTAAATGTTTGCGGTGAATCCTTTAGTTTCCATTGTGTAATTTTTAGGTGAATAAAATTAGCGGGCTGTTATAATCGAATATCACGTCTGAAACGCAGCCCGGAAGATGTTAGAAATTAGAATGAAGTACACTTGTACATTTACTGGTATCTACTTTAAACCAGTTGATTAACTTTTGCATTAGCTTTTTCATTGTGTTTGTAGTTTTTATGGTGATTAATAATGTATAGTAAAGGTAATATGTTTGTAACCTGTAACCAAATATTTGACCTTAAAAAAACATTAAAAACTGCTTAATTAGGCAACACGAAATTAATATTTTGGAAAATAACAACTTTGTAATTTGCCGTTCCTCTTTTCAACCTCATGTAAAAAACACTCGTTGAAATATCTTTCATGTTGCAGTATTCCGCTACTGTCATTGCTCCCGGTGGCAATGAATCAACTACGGGATATTGATTTGTCCTGTATGATTGTTTACCTTTCATGCTACTTTTAATTTAATGATTTTTGCAGGTTGGTATTGTGAATGGCCTAATTGTCTTAATTCGCTTATTGCTTCAACGTCCCATGTATCTGGTAATATCTCGCATTTTAAAGCATATATTTCACTACTTGTTTGATCTGATTCAGGTTCTAAATCTTCAGTAACAAGATTATAAAATATTGCCGCTTCATGGTATATGCCAAATTCATGATGGTTTTCTAATATAAAAAATTCGCATTCTTCCGGCTCTTTGCCATATATCCGGCGCAATTGGTTTATTAATGCTGTACATTCAATTTTGCCGTCCTCTAAATTGCTGTATCCGGCAGGAGTGCAATTTTCATCATGGGGCACAGAACCGATAAAAATAAATTCCCTTTCTCCGGTTCTGTACCTGTCAGCCTGTTTTAAAGTTAATGTTTTCATTGCGTTTGATTTAACGTGCTAAAAAATGATAATAGTTAGTAGATATTTTTTGAGTGCCGTATTTTGCCCGTATTTCATCAATTGTATGCTTTTTACGGTTTGTGGTTGCATATTCAGGGGAACGGAAATACCACATTTTTTTGGCTGAAGCAAAGTAAAATCCATTATTCCTGAAAATTTCCCGGTATTGATAAGTATTACCTGAAACCCATAACCAGCCGCCACAAAGTTCAATATTGATACCTGCCAAATTAATAATAGCATTCACGGCATTACGGTATTGTTCAGCGTTTAAAATTTCTGCATCTTGCTCGTCCTGTGATAAGTTTGCGCCACTGGCAGCCAATTTTATAGCTTTCGCATATTCAGCGTTGATTTGCTGCATTATTATAGTCGCATCACTTCCGGCAATATCAGGATGAAATTGTTTTGCCAGTTGTTTATACATTGCCTTCACATCGGCAATGGTAGTGCAGTTTTTAAAGTAGGTCATAAAATAAAAGTTTATTAGGTTAATTAATACAACAAGATAAGGGACTATAAAACGCATTTTATAGTTTAACAAGTCGGCAATATTCGTGAACTTCGGCAAGTGGTATCCTTTCCATGCGGTAGGAATAATATCCTTGCCTTTTATATCGTTTCAGCCAGTTTTGAAAAGCTTCACGGGCTGCTTTTTTGGTTCTGTAAGTTGTTCCATATGCTATGGAAAAACCGTCGGGGCTTAATACGTCGTACATTGTGTATAATTTAAAGGTGAATTAATTAATGACAAAAAAACGTGCGTATACAGTCGCACCCCTGAAGATAAATTATAACCTTTCAGAAGTATTAAACCGGGGCTGCAATGATCTATAGTGTTCGGTATCTTCTGCCAGTTCAATTAGAAAATTATCTTCAGCATAACAATTAAAAATATTGGAAATAATTTCAACGGCTGAATCATAAGAAGTTGCCATAATAGATTTGCGAATTCTGCCAGTTTCTAAGCTAATTGCGTTATACTTTTTCATAAACAAAGATTTAAAATGAATAATAAATTAATGACAATACAAATATATTATGTTTATAACTTGTAACATCATATTGTACCTTAAAACTCCCTTAAAATATCCTTAAAACAAACCAACCAACACCCCCCCCCCCCCCCCCAAAAAAAACACCACTACAAAAACCACCTAACC
>ERZ869929.826-NODE-826-length-13790-cov-3.922534_pt1 | contig 13790 bp, 19 predicted proteins | sample MGYA00579312_ERZ869929 | MGnify/ENA primary metagenome ERZ869929 (study PRJEB32216, sample SAMN09231818) | wastewater metagenome | place: USA: Maryland | collected 2016-08-09 | study: EMG produced TPA metagenomics assembly of the PRJNA472060 data set (Reclaimed... | reverse complement strand
TCATGTTGAAACTGACCGGGAACAAAAAACGAATACAAGCCGTTCGTTACCAGGGGCCGTCCCAAGCAGTTACAGCAGTGGCAGGAGACAAGGATGTTGAGTTTGGTATCATGCCCATTGCCATTGCTAGACCGCTAATTGATGCTGGAAAGGTAAAACTTGTGGGGCTAACTGGCAACCGGGTTCCTGAAAAAATTGCAGGTGCAAAATTATTAGAAGACAGTGTCCCTGGAATCAGTGTATATGCTGGTTGGATGGTCAGCTTGCCTCCTGGAACTGCCAAAGAAATACTGGATTGGTATCAGCGTGAATTTGCTCGAGCAATCAAAAGCAAAGAATATCAAGACTGGGCTAGAGACAGTTACATTTTGTCGCCAGAGGATCAGTTAAATGCTGAAGGAGTCAAAAAATACGCTGATACACTTAGAAAGAACTTTGCTCCTATCATTGCGGAATTAAGCAAACCCAAACAAAACAAATGAAATACATTTTTGTTGCAGGTGCACCGGGCTCCAAATGGAGCTCGGTGGTGAAAAACATCTATTACTCGCCGTCGATAGATCGCTCGGATTACCGAGATCAGTGGACTTATCAGCACGATGCTGCGGACAAATCTGAACCCATGCACATAGGTGCATACTGGGATCCTGGCATGGACTGTCCACTGCCCGAAGATCTTTCGGTGATGAGTAAAAAAGAAGCAGAGGCCAGCTTTGACTATCCATTTGATAAAAACGCTCAGGGAATTAGAATTATCAAAAGCCATATCTTTTCGTATGAAAAAAATATCCAATTTTTGCGACAAACATGGCCTGACATACCCATTGTGCTGGTTCATCGCGGCAACGATGCTTGCTTTGGTTGGTGGGTAAAATGCGGACATTTTGATATTCTTTATCCCAATTACAAGAATTACTATCAAAATTTAAATCGCATGGCCGAACTAATCGAGCAGCAAAATGCTGGTATCTCAGCAACGTTGTTGCAATACGAAGGCAGCAGCATTAGAGTCAACAACAATCAAAAACTGTGCCGAGTGTTGGGCATCGAGCCGCCATCGGATCAGTATTGGCAAAACTATGCAGTATCAGACATTGAAGTCACAGTAATTTAAAATAAAAATTACAATCACAGAACAGTATCTTGCTAAATTAAAGTATGAAACAACCCCGACGTATTCTTATCATGGGCTTGCCCGGTGCAGGCAAAACATATCTGGCTCAACGACTAAAGCAACAGCTGGAAAATCACGGATCCACAGTGGGCTGGCTCAACGCCGACGAAGTTCGCAAGCATTTCAACGACTGGGATTTCAGTCGTGAAGGACGCATACGTCAAAGTCTGCGTATGCGTGATCTTGCTGATGAAAGCAACACAGACTACGTGATTGTGGACTTTGTGGCCCCACTGCCTGAGATGCGTCACAACTTCAAGGCTGACTGGACAGTGTGGATGGACACCATTGATGCAGGACGCTATGAAGACACCAACAAGATGTTTGTGGAACCTGATGTGTATGATTTCCGCATCACAGAACAGGCAGCAGAAAAGTGGTCAGAGTTTGTGGCCAGCCACATTGTGGACAATCGTCGTAGACCACAATTCAATTGGCAACAGGAAACAGTTCAAATGCTGGGACGCTGGCAACCATGGCATGCAGGTCATCGTGCACTGTTTGAACGTGCCATTGCCAAAACCGGACAGGTTGTGATTCAAATACGTGACTGCCAAGGCTGGCAAGGATCCAATCCTTTTGCCATAGAACAGGTCAAAGGTTACATCCGCAGAGATCTAGATCCCTTGTATCAAGGACAGTATGAAATCCAAGTTGTGCCCAACATTGTGAACATTACCTATGGACGTGACGTGGGATATCGAATTGAACAAGAAGTATTTGATGATGCCACTCATTCAATCAGTGCTACAAAAATTAGAAAAAGCATGGGCCTTGAATGAATTATATCATCAGCGGACCAGGTCGTGTAGGCGGGCATCTATTGGAAGGCATTGTCAGAAGTTCAGGACAGCAAAATGTATATCGCACACATGACCCTTGCATGGATTTAGGCGATGATCTAAACACTGTGTTGATCATCGCAGATCGTCGCGACAGATTTTCTGCCTTGATGAGCAATGCCATTGTTCGACACACTGCACAGTCCACAGACTATCCCAACAAAACCATTGAACCATTTGAACTTACCCCTGGTATGTTTAGATGGGAATATGTGCAGTATATTGATTATTACAAAAAACACAATCTTTCTAGATTGTATGCAGGAGTGTTCAAAGTTTACTTTGAAGATTTTGTCAATGATCCAGGGTATATCAGACGAATTTTGAATCTGCCTGAGTTGGCTGTGGACAAGAAATCTTCAGCCTGGAACATGATGCACAACCCTGCTCCTTACAAATTTGAAGACATTGTGATCAACTGGCAAAAATTGAAAACTCTGTATCTTAGACTTAGATCGGGGCAGGCCGTTGACTGAAACTTCATTTCGTAGCATAGCAAAAACCGTGAGTTGGCGCATCACAGGATCGGGCGCTACTTTTGCTATCAGTTATGCTATTTTAGGAGATGCCACTCTTTCGGGCACCATTGCTGTGATACAGCTGACTATTAACACCCTACTTTATTTTGTGCATGAACGAATTTGGAATTGGGTCAAATGGGGCCGGCACTAAATATCTAAACACAAGATTTAGGAGCCCCACAATGGAAATCACCCGCGAACAACTACAAAGCTGCATTGGCAGAAACCCACACTTAGATCACTGGGTTCGAGCACTGAACGATTTGTTGCCCGAATACAATATCGATACTCCGCAACGAGTTGCGTCTTTTATCGCACAGACTGCACACGAATCAGGAAACTATGTGTTTCTGCGTGAGAACTTGAATTATCGTGCTGCCAGCCTGCGCAAAGTATTCGGAAAGTATTTTCCCACTGACGAGCTGGCTGCACAATATGCTGGCAAGCCTGAGCGCATTGCCAACCGAGTATATGCCAATCGCATGGGCAACGGCGACGAAGCCTCGGGTGACGGTTGGCGCTATTGTGGACGTGGTCTAATTCAGCTCACAGGCAAAACCAACTATCAAAACTTTGCTGACAGCATCGAAACTCCTGTGGAAGAAGTTTCTGAATACCTGGGCACTTTTGAAGGCGCTGTGCAAAGTGGTTGCTGGTTCTGGGAAACCAACAACCTCAATCGCTGGGCCGATGCTGGTGATATCAAAACCATGACCCGCGTGATCAACGGCGGATTTATTGGACTGGAAGATCGCATCAAGCACTATAATCATGCCTTGCATGTGTTTGGCGCATAAATTAAACAAACGAAAGAACTTTTATGTGGCTGCTACACTTTTTACCTGATGCATTTTTAGTATTTGTTGTCAATGCTATTTTGATTGTGGGTATTGTGGCCACTGTGGTTACATTCTTTTTCTTGAAATATCTTGTGCGACTCATGCCTGCGCTGAATGCGCAGGTAACGCTGATGCAGGTTGTTTCTGTTGTGATTTTGTTGTTTGGCGTTTATTTCAAGGGTGGACAGGTCACGGAACAGGCCTGGCGACAGCGTGTGGCCGAAGTTGAAGCACAGCTAGAAGAGGCCCGAAAAGAATCTGCCAAGGTCAACACTGTGGTTGAAACCAAGGTTGTGACCAAGACCAAAGTTATAAAAGAAAAAGCCGACGCCTTGATTGAGTATGTGGATCGAGAAGTAATACGGGAAGCAATCCGAGAGGCCGACTGCCGTATTCCGCAGGAAGTCATTGATGTTCACAATGAAGCTGCTCGCATGAATCAAGTCATTGAACAACAGCGAAAGGGTGCAAAATGAGATATGCTGTGATAGTTCTAGCATTGATGTTGGCCGGATGCACCACTGTGGTTCCTGTAAAACAACAATTTCCTGTGGCTCCCACTATATTGTTGGAACGTTGCCCTGATTTGATGGTTGTAGACGACGGCAAAAACAGTCTCAGGGACATGCTGAAAGTTGTAATACAAAATTATGCTCTCTACTACCAGTGTGCAGAAAAAACACACGGATGGCAAGACTGGTATCAAGAACAACGCCGAATCTTCAACAAGTGATACACAGCTACGATTCCTGGAGCCAACTAAAAGAAGTATGGCTAGGCGATGTTTATCCAGCGTCGTGGTATGAACATTTAGAACCCGAAGTGCGAGATGTGTTTCAGCGCATCACTGAAATCACCCAACAAGATCTTGATCAAATACAGCGTCTGCTCACTGAACAGGGCATCACTGTTCGCAGACCAACCTACGATAGCATAGACAATTTTGTTGACAGTCGTGGCATGTTGAAAAAACCTGAAATCTGTCCCAGGGATACTTTTCTAACAGTGGGTCGCACGTTGTTGACACCATACAGCAGCAATCCTGCTTGGCAATCAGTGATTGATCAATACCGTCAGCAGGGTGAATCTATTGTAGCTGGAACAAATCATGTGATCAACGGTGCCAATGTTGTGAGAATAGGACAGGATATTGTGATCGATACAGATGTGTTTGACGTTGATCCTGCCAGCATTGATTCATCAGTGTTTGGTGATTACAGAATACATTGGGAAAAAAATGGAGGACACATGGACGGCTGTTTTGCTATTTTAAAACCCGGACTTGTGTTGGCCAATCATTATTTTGACGGATATGATCGCACACTGCCTGGGTGGCAACGAATATTTCTCAACGAACCCACTTACTGGTCACACCGTCGCACACCTCCGCAGGGCGCAGAATACAACGGCAAATTCTATGCCGATGATGTAACATTTAATGGTTCATTCAATGATCATGTAATTCGTCATGCGCAGGATTGGGTAGGCAACTACACAGAAACTTACTTTGAATTAAATTGTTTAGTGCTCAATGAACACAATGTTGTAATGTTGGGATATAATGAAAGCTTGGAAAAAACACTCAGCGAACACGGTATCACTGTGCACTGGGTGCCGTTTAGATGCCGTGGTTTCTGGGACGGCGGCATGCACTGCATTACACTGGATATTCGTCGGCAAAGCAGCATACAAGATTACTTTGTAAAACACAGCTGATAAAAATTTTTTCGGTTCCGTTAAATATATTAAGTTGCGATAGGTTTGCGCAATTTATAATAATAATAAGGAATCGAAAAATGAAACCAACAAAACTGATCCCCGGGATCAGTGTCGCTGCGACGCTTAAAACGTTGGTTGTGTTACTTGTTAGCACCACTGTTTTATCAGCTACAGCTCAGACTCTGATCAATCAAGGCAGCTATGGATCTACCAGCTTGGTAGACACCAACAGCACCAGCAACAGTGTCAGCACTGTTACCACTAACAACACCAGCACAGCTAATTCGACCAACACCAACACGTCCACGGTCAACAGCACCAGTGTCAACACCAACAACAATGTCAACTCCGGCACAGTGACCTACAACAACAACAATGTGCAAAGTGGAACTCTGACCAACATCAATCAGAATACCACTTCGGGCACAATGACCTACAACAACAACAATGTTAACTCGGGTGAACTAACCTACAACAACAACAATAACAACAATAACAACAGCACCAGCACCAATACCAATGTGAACCAAAACATTCAAAGTGGTTCATTGACCAACATCAACCGCAATGATTCAAACATAACACAAAAGATTGTGCAGCCACCACCCACAGCCATTGCACCAATGATGATGAGTGTGGGCACTGACCTGTGCGTGACTGGTGTGAGTGGTGCCACACAAACACAGATTTTCGGTCTCAGCTTTGGTGCCACAAAACGTGATGCCAATTGCGAACGACTCAAACTGTCTAAAACATTGTTTGACATGGGTATGAAAGTTGCGGCTGTGGCCACAATGTGCCAAGACCGTCGTGTGTTTGATGCTATGTTGCAGGCCGGAACACCATGCCCCTACGAAGGCCTAATTGGCGAGCAGGCTCGAGTTGCCTGGACTGCAAATCCACACAAGATTCCCACAATAGGACTCAAGGAATAAAATGCTAAAAAAATTAGCATTGGCTGTGATGATATTGTGCAGTTCAGCGACTGCACAAAATGTCACTACGCCTGCTACACTGGAACCTGGACAAATATACAACACTGGTAATCTTGTGGTGCCAACCACTACTACTTCGGGATCTACTTGGGTCAATGGTGTGTATCAAGATCAGTTGACTTGCTGGGCATGGGGGGATCCGGGTTATTGCGGACCCAACGCCATTGTGGGACCCGGTAACAACATTAATTTTAGTTTTGGCACAACTGATTTGTATCAGGTTCAATCCATTGCATCGGCGCTGCCAGCGTCAGGCTCGGGGCTAAGAGTCAATGGCTACAACTTTGGATTCACTGCCAAAAACGGCAATGGATGGGATGGCGGCGGACTAGACACATTGTCGGCCTATGTCAACTTCTACGGCAGCGATGGCAAAACTGTGCGAAGTGATTACTACGATTTAAATTACAAGTTCGATTGGACTACATTTAATTACACCAAGAACTTTGACTCTCCGTATGCTGCCAAAGATTTAAGCACAGTGCGATACGGATTTGTGGGCAGAGACAATAACTTTTGGGCAGGACCATATGGTCCCGAAGTCTATAATGTCAGTTTTAGTTTGAACTACAGTGTTGATCCTTGTAAAACTGATCCACTGTATAGCCCAACTTGCCCTGGATACATGGAAGCGTTGGCCAAACTACTGCCGCCTGTGCCCACTGTGGATCCTGTTACTACTTCAACAACTGCCGAAACTCCTGCTACAACAGTGACAACACTAGTAACTGATTCGCCAATCAACCCTTCTGTTGTTGTGACATCCACACCCACAAGTTCATCAGGTGCTGCACCTGTTGCAGGTCGTGAACCGTCAGGGTCCAACCGCACAGACAATTCATTGGCCTTGAGCATAATTTCTCGCAATCAACAACGTGAGCAAAGCATTGCTGCACAGGCAGTGCAAACAGCAATCAGCACTGCCAATGACTCGTCACAAGCATCACAACAAGAAGCTGCTGCTGTAGCTGCCGCAGCAGTAGTCAACAGCACTGCTGCCGGTTCGTCAGGATCAGGCACTGTGGGTGGGGTAGGAATCAGACTTGGTTCTATGTCTGCCAGCATCAGCAGTGCTGCCAGTGCTGATCTTTCTGCAGGTCCCGAATCAGTCAGCAGACTTGGCAACATGCTCACAGACAGAACCAATCCGCTGAACGAATATATTGATCCCAGACCTCCATTGAGCACCAACATTACTGCTATTGGGCCTGTGGTCAATCGCAATGCTGCCGACAACGAAGCTGCTGGTGGTGTTGACTTGGCAAAAATGGCTGTTGCACCCACGGGATACAACGATTATCTAACACTTGCACTTCGTGATGCTGCATTCTACGCACCACGTGAAGTATACCGAAATCAACGCAACGTTGACAATCAACGAGCATTGCGTCAACTAACCAACGATAGCCGACATCGTGAAATGGTCGAGCAACAATACAGGAGATAAAAATGTCAGAAGAAATCAAAAACGTCAACGCCAAGATTGACGAAGCAGAAGCAGCAATGAAGAAGTATGCCAGCAAGGATACAGTGATCTCCATCGGAGGATACGAATTTACGCCTGCCAAACTCATGGTAGCATTTACTCTAGTAAGTTCTACGCTGGGTGGATTGTATGGTGCTTTCGAAGTTTACAAAGACTATCAAAGCATGAAGAAAAAGATTGCGTCATACGAAGCACCTGACCTAAGCGAGTTTGACAAACGTCTGGCTGTGATTGAAGAAAATTCTAGCAAGACTAGTGACTACACTCGTGACATCAAAACAGACTTAAAAAACGATATTCGTAGAAACGAAACTGTGACCGAGCAAGTGGAACGCAGTGTCAAACAAGCACAGCGTGAAACCGAAAACGAAATGCGTGACATGCGCAAGGCAGTGCGTGAAGATCTAGAACGTGCTCGCAACGAAGCCAATCAGATTCGCAAGGACATGGAACAGACACGCAAAGAAATCAACTCAGAGTTTACTGCGGCACGTAGAGAAATCAACAAAGAAGTTGAAAGTCTCAAGCGCGAAGTTGACGGCAAAATTCAGCGAGCTATGGATAATCCGCTAGCTAATAAATAAAGCATGGAAGATAAACAGAACTTGGACAACCTGCAGATATGGACACAGAGAGAAATGCTGAGTGCTGTGTTTGCAGGGTTTGTCATAGGTTTGGCAATAGGGCTGATATTTTAAATGCTGGACGCAATCACTTGGGAAACTATATCTAAAATGCACGTGAGCATGAGTGCAGTGCTGGCCATGATTGCAGTATTCTTGATTGCCATACTGTATGCATGGCATAGAGACAGTGCCAGCAAAGTAGATCTCACAGATTTGATTTGCAGCAACAACAAGATAGATGAGAAAAAGTTCACACGTTTGGGCGCCTGGATTGTCAGCACCTGGGGCTTTGTTTATCTCATGCTAGACGGTAAATTCACTGAATGGTATTTTGCTGGTTACATGGCCATATGGGTAGGCAATGCAATCGTAGACAAATACTTAAATAACAAAAAACAAGGAGCAGCAGATAACCATGGTCAATGATAGAAAATTATTTTTGTTTTTGATGTTTTTAATAGCATTGCCAGTGGGCCTGGCATTTTTTGGCAATGACCGTTTTCGCTATCCATGTCAAAACCCCGAAAACTGGGAAAAAGACATTTGTCAAAAACCCCAGTGTGATGTCACTCGCACTTGCCCAGAGCATGTGTTCAAAGGACAACGAGACCCTAGACTAGGACCTGATAATGCACCTACCCCAAGCCTTCAATTTTCTGCGCCGGTTCAAGCCTGCGCCCCTGCAACCCAAGGAGCCAACTGTGCAAAATAACAATCAAACTTTTATCTACACCGACGAACAGCTCATGGCTCGTCTCAAATTCTTTATTGGAATTTGCCTGGCCCTGACACTCACAGGTATTGTATTTGTGGTGCTGTATTCAATCATATTTGTAACACAGCCACTCAACGCAATATCGCCCATTGACCAAAAGTTCTTTGAATTGATCATTCCCATTGCCACGTTCCTCACAGGCACGCTGAGTGGCATCATGTTGGCTGGCACCAAGAAAGAAGACCAAGATGCCATGTTGGCAGCTCAAAAGCAAGCAGCAGCTAATGCTGATAGTGCTGCCAAAAGCAACATGCCTGCTTCAGCACCTGTGAGCAATTCATGGGGCAGTGGTGCAGGCCAATCAACAGCGTTTAACTCCCAGCCATCTTGGGGTCAGACTCCTGTTGCACCCGCAGCAGCACCTAGTGGGGTGTTTACCACAAGTTCAGGCAAGTTAGGACCTGCACAACCAAACTATCCGGAGATCTAAATGAAAAATATCCTATTAGCTATTGCACTCACACTGGGCAGTGCCCATGTTTATGCCGACGAAGTAAAAACCAAAGAAATCTGCAAAGATGTAGTTGGCAAAGACGGCAAACCTATCAAAAACAAAGATGGTAGTGTCAAGCAAGAGTGCAAGACCATCAAGATTCACAAAAAACGTGAAGGCACTGAAATCCCCCCTGCCAAGAAATAATATTCTAGCAGCGCAACCGCAGGCAGCATAATTAAATGTGCTGCCTGTTTTTATTTGCATGAAAGATTATTATTCAACCCTGAGCGTAGAGCGCTCGGCCACACCAGAAGAAATCAAACGAGCATATCGTCGTTTGGCCAGCCAACATCACCCTGACAAAGGTGGCGATACTGGCAAGTTTCAAGAAATTGAGGAAGCGTATCGCACACTCAGTGATGCTGAAAAACGAGCTGCATACGACAACCCTAGATCCAATTTTGGTGGGTTCCAATTTCAAGAACAACCATTTGATTTCAATACCATATTCAATATGTTTGGGACACAGTTCCAGCATCCACATCGCCCGCACAGGCCTGCACAGGCCAGAATGAGTCTTTGGATACAGCTGAGTGATGTGGCATCGGGCGGAAAAAGAACTGTGAGTGTTGGCACAGCAGCAGGCAGTCAAATGATCGAAATCGAAGTTCCTCTGGGCGTAGAAGACGGTGCTTCTGTGATGTATCCTGGCCTAGCCCCCGGAGGCATCGATTTGGTTGTTACATTTAGAATACACCCCAATCCCAAATGGCAGCGTCAAGGATTCAATTTGATCACAGATCAAAAGATCAGTGTTTGGACGCTGATTACTGGCGGGGACATTGTGGTAAAGGACATTCTCAATCGAGAACTATCTGTGCATGTTCCCGCAATGACACAGCCCGGGCAGGTGCTGCGCTGCCGTGGACGTGGCCTGCCCGATCGTGGCAACACACCCGGGGATATGATGATTCGGTTGCAGGCCGAATTACCCCAAAACATACCCAGTGATTTATTAGCACTGATTCGGCAACAAAACAGTTGCTAAATATTTTTGGGTAGCGTATAATAGTTCAAAACAACTTTTATTTTGATATGCAAAACAATCCCGAAATCGAACAAATCATCGACGTTGCAATTAAAATTGCACAGGATCATCAACATGAATACATGCTGAGCGAACACCTGCTGTTGGCATTGATCAGGCACGAGTCCTTTAGAAAATGTCTAACAAAGTTTGGGGTTGAAATTGATCAGTTTGACCAAGAACTCAGTGCCTATGTGCAAAGCTTGGTAAATCTTGTCAAGCCCGATGTGGTCACTCCACGCAAAACTGAAGCCATTGTTCGCATTGTTAATCGTGCGTTTACACAGGTTTCGTTCACAGGTCGCACGGTGATGACCACCATTGATCTGTATCTGGCCATCATGGCTGAACACAACAGTCATGCACAATACTTCTTGCTGAAGTATGGTGTGAAGACTCGCGAATTCATTCCGTTCTGGCAAAAGAACTATGCTCACAACGAGTCGCAGAAGATCAACTCCAGTCAAGCCAGCGAAATCCTTTCTGAATACTGCACAGATCTTACCAAGCTGGCCCGAGAAAATCGTTTGGAGCCCATGATTGGTCGATCAACAGAACTGGAAGAAATGATCACTGTGCTGGCCCGACGCTTCAAGGCCAACGTGCTTATGGTAGGCGATCCAGGTGTGGGCAAAACTGCTATCATTGAAGGTCTAGCACAGGAAGTTGCCAAGAACAATGTTCCTGAGTTCCTGAAGAACAACGAAGTATGGACGTAGGAAATTGGAGCATTGATGGCCGGAAGCAAATATCGCGGCGAGTTTGAAGAAAAGTTTCGTGCTGTGATTGGTGCACTGGAAAGCAAAAAGAACTGCATCTTGTTCATTGACGAAGCACATACCATGCAAGGCGCTGGTGCAGGTTCCAACAGCAGTTTGGACTTTGCCAACATGTTGAAACCCGCCATTACCAAAGGCAGTTTAAAAGTAGTGGCATCAACCACCTGGGAAGAGTTCTATGAAAGCTTTGAAAAAGATCGCGCACTCATGCGGCGTTTCCATCGCGTGGCTGTTGATGAACCGACTAGTTCGGTCACCGAACAAATCCTCATTGGCCTTTCTCCTAGGCTGGAGCAATTTCACAATGTTCTCATCGAAACAGATGCGATTACAGCAGCAGTTGAGCTGGCTAACCGATACATACATGATCGCAAGAATCCTGACAAAAGCATTGATCTGATCGACGGTGCTTGTGCTCGACAGCGAGTGAAAGATCAAGGCAATGTTACTGTGAACAAAGCCATGATCGAAGAGCAAGTCAGCAAGATCCTGGGTATTCCACTGGATCGACTGCAAAATGAACAAACTGCCAAAATTGCAGATCTTGAAACCAACATCAAACAAAAACTCTATGGCCAAGATTCGGCTGTGGACACTGTGCTGGAACGTGTGTATATCAACTATTCCGGCATTGGCAACGAGCGCAAACCCATTGCCAGCTTCTTGTTCTTAGGTCCCACTGGCACAGGTAAAACAGAATTGGCCAAGCTATTGGCAGAAAATCTGGATATGAAACTGCTGCGTTATGATATGAGTGAATATCAAGAACGCCACACTGTGAGCAGTTTGATTGGTGCACCTCCAGGCTATGTGGGATTTGAAGATGGCAATGTAGGCGGCGGCAAGCTGATCAGTGATCTTACCAAGAATCCCTATGCTGTGCTGCTGTTTGACGAGGTTGAAAAAGCACACCCTGATGTGATCAACATCTTCCTGCAGATGTTGGATGAAGGACGCATCACTTCGGCCAATGGCAAGACAGTGAACTGCAAGAACACAATCATTATCATGACATCCAACCTGGGCGCTCGTGACAGTGAACGCAACAACATCGGTTTTGGTGTTCAAGAGAAAACTGGAGAAGATGACAAGGCTCTCAAAGAATTCTTCCGCCCTGAACTGCGCAATCGTATTGACAAAATTTGCAAGTTTGGTAAGCTGGACAAGTTGGCAATCAAGAAGATTGTGGTCAAGTTCATTGACGAATTACAAAGCAGTCTCAATGCCAAGAACATCCGACTCACACTCAGTGAGCCCGTGATTGATTTGCTGGCAGAACGGGGATACGATCCGCTGATGGGTGCTAGACCGTTGAGCCGCAAGATCGACGAACTAATTCGTGTGCCGTTGTCGAAGAAAATCTTGTTTGAGAATCTCAGAGATTGCAATCTTGTTGCAGAACTCAATGGCGAAGACATTGTTTTTGTAGCCAACAAAGAATACAGCAACGTGATTCAGCTCGATAGTCGTCGCAATGATTAATTTTCAATCAGTCAGCAAAGATCGACTGTTCTACGATCAGTATGAATATGGTGTTTGTATAAACGTCGAAGAAGCCAGTTGCCTGCGAGCCAAAACTCGCAGCGAACTGCTGCGAATGGTAGAATATCGCAACAACGCACGACGTCAGTATTACAGTTCAGCCAGCAAGATAGCGATCGAAGGTGAGGTTTTAGAAAACTTAATAATAGCCTTTGATTTTTTGGATCAGCACCGAGATTGTGTCAAACTCTTGGTCAGCTACAACGTGATGTATGTTTACAGCAATGATCCCGTGTTGCTGGAAAAAATAACTCAGCAGCACTGGGCAAAATTTAGATCAGCTGTGCAAGCGTGTGTAAATCTTCCCAGGGATGTAGTGTTGCTGACCAATCCGCAATATCAATATCGCAGCTACTTTAAAGACAAAGTATTGAACGAAAATCAAGCATCAATGTTGTTGAACTTTCTAGAAAGCCGCAGCGATATATACTCGATCACACGGTCATTTCGAGCCAACTTGAATAGATGGCGTAGGCCATACATACCCAGACATTTGTTTGTGGATCACAATGATCTCAAAGATATCACTATGTTGAATCTTGTAGTTCCAGGATTAATTAGAAAAACCCTGACTGTGCAGGCTAAATAATTCACTATGGCACAAATCATTGAAGAAAACATCATTATCAAAGTTTCAAAACTGGTCAAAAACAGTTCTGGGGAAAACCTAGTGCCCGAAGAAACTTTGCAAGCACTGGAGCAAGTGGCTCAAGAACTGTTGGGCGACGCAGTTATTGTGGAAGTTGAAAAAGCATAATGGACGTCAACAGCCTAACTATTTTGGGCCCGACCCAGCACGGAGTTCCCAGTGGAAATTACGATGGTTCCAGTTTGGACTTTGATTCTGACGGTGCCAAAGGTGTGGGGTATTATCGTGGCCAAGGCTCGATACAGACTGTGTATCAACGCATCACTGGATTTCAAGGCGTGATTGTGTTGCAGGCTACCTTGGATCAAAACTGGCAAACA
>ERZ869929.824-NODE-824-length-13852-cov-4.098427_pt1 | contig 13852 bp, 18 predicted proteins | sample MGYA00579312_ERZ869929 | MGnify/ENA primary metagenome ERZ869929 (study PRJEB32216, sample SAMN09231818) | wastewater metagenome | place: USA: Maryland | collected 2016-08-09 | study: EMG produced TPA metagenomics assembly of the PRJNA472060 data set (Reclaimed... | reverse complement strand
GGGGATCGGAAAAAATGGAGAGCTCCCCTGGCCAAAAAACCCCGGAGATCTAGAGTGGTTTAAAAAAACCACTCTAGGATCAGCAGTTGTTATGGGCCGTGGAACCTGGGAGGGCGGAATGCCAAAGCCTCTTCCAAAAAGACGAAATATTGTGATTACAAATAGACCCATACCGGAAGTGGAATGTTATACTCTTCCGGAATTTAAATCCATGTATCCGTTAATTGAACAGCCCGTTTTTATCATAGGCGGTGCCGGATTGGTTGAAAGTTGTCTAGATATAATCGGAGAGCTATGGCTAAACAATGTGGGCGGGGTATACGATTGTGATACCTTTTTGCCAAAAAAACAAATAACTGAATTTTTTTATCCAAAAGAAACACAAACTACTGATTTTGGAATTATAACCAAATGGGCAAGGAGAACTAATTGAAGCAATACATGGATGCATTACAGTATATAATGGACAACGGTAGAGATCGTGATGATCGAACCGGTGTTGGAACCAGAGGCGTTTTTGGATATCAAATGCGTTTTGATTTAAGAAAATCTTTTCCGGCTGTTACTACTAAAAAACTTGCTTGGCGCAGCGTTGTAAGTGAACTTTTATGGTTCCTGGAAGGCAGTACTGACGAACGTCGTCTTGCTGAAATACACTATGGCAAGCCACGAGAAGAACTGGTGGGAAAAACAACCATCTGGACTGCAAATGCAGATCGTCAGGGACGTGACCTCGGTTACAAGAACACAGGTACAGTTAAAGAATTGGGTCCAGTTTATGGTCACCAATGGAGAAGCTGGGACGCAAAAGTCGGATATGTGGACCAAATAGTACAGGTATTGGAGGGATTATATCATGACCCCTACAGCAGACGTCACATCGTAAGTACCTGGAATGCTGACCAAATACCGGTTATGGCATTGCCTCCGTGTCATACCCTGTTCCAGTTTCATGTACAGGATAACGAATTAAGTTGTCAGTTATATCAGCGCAGCGCAGACATGTTCCTGGGAGTTCCGTTTAACATAGCATCCTACTCACTGCTTACTCACATGTTTGCACAACTATTGGGATTTAAGGTAGGAGATTTTGTGTGGACCGGTGGCGATTGCCACATTTATCAAAATCATTTTGATGCTGTAAAACTTCAACTGACACGAACTCCGACCGAAGGCCCCACTCTGGTTATGCCTGAATTTAAAACTTTAGAACAAATACTTCAAACCAAGCCAGAAGATTATCGTTTAAAAAATTATAATCCACAGGACACAATTAAAGCAGATATGGCAGTATGATGGGAACCGGCTATGGGTATTTGCCCGGACCCAAACACAGTATAACTAAAAAATATGCTTGGTTTCCTAAGAAAACTTCAAGTAACAAATGGATTTGGCGCGATTATTATTATTACATTGAAACTTATTACATGGACGGGGAGAAGTTTATTTTAAACGAAAAAGAATATCTTTTTTGGACTATTAAAAATTCTGTAAAAACTTCAACTCTACCATCTGGAAAGATCAGAATAATTATATGAAACTTGAACACATAACTGTTTTACCACACAAAGAGCAAATTTCCATAGGCAAGCCAACTTTAATACGTGATTTTAATAAAGGCTGGGAAATGAGTGAATACGTTACTGGATTAAAACAAAAGTGTCAAAAAATAAAAAATGATAAAACAATTTATTGGCACTCAACGCACCTTCGAGTTTTGTTATGGCTTGAAGATGAAAAGTATTTAACACTGTTGGAGTTAGTGTAATTGAGGGGGCTACTGCCCCCTCAATTATTCGTCTCCGTATACCTGGAGGACTTCTTTTACAGCTTCGTGACGCTCGATATCGCGTTGGCTAAAGTTTACAACATCGATTCTTCTAGCTTCAAAATCACGCAAATGACTTACAAAGTCAATCAAACCGTTGTCTTTGAGACGGTCTGCTTGTGCAAGGTCGCCGGTTACAACCATTTTTGAACCGGTACCGATTCTTGTAAGTAACATCTTCATCTGATTGGGTGTTGCGTTTTGCATTTCGTCTGCTATAATAAACGCATCCTTAAATGTTCGCCCACGCATATATGCTAGTGGCGAAATTTCAATAACGCCTTCCTGGATCATTCCCTCAATTTCGTTTGCGTAAAAATATTCTCTAAACACATCGAAAATAGGTCTTGTCCAAGGAGCCATTTTTTGTTCCAGTGTCCCGGGCAGGAAACCGAGATCTTCGTCAGCACTTACTGCTGGACGTGTGACAACGATGCGATCAATTTGTCCCTCTAGAAACAATTTTACTCCCACCTGGCAGGCTAGCATAGTCTTACCGGTTCCAGCTGGACCAATCGCAGTGACTATGTCTTTACCCGGATCCAACAGTTTTAGGATATAAGTTTCTTGACTTCTATTACGAGGTAAAATGTTAACATCTCGACTCTTTTTTGGAAGATAGCTATTTATTTTTACAACATTGGTATTACCGACGTTGTTATTGGTTAATGGCCGTCTGGCTTTCTTAGCACCCATTAAGTCCTCCTAAGGTATCTAATCAGGGTTTAGCGTCTTTGCAGAGCCAAACCCTGCACTATTATTTACCTTTTGTATTCTGAGTTAAAGCACGTATATTGGATTTCTGATAAATAAGATATAAGCAACGGAGACAACATGATAAGTATTGTTTGGAAAGTTGAAAAACTGGAATGTATCAAAGTTTTTCAAGATAAGACAAATGTAGTTTGCATAATTCATTATTCAGTAACTGCCACACAGGATGCTTTTAACGCAACATACGTTTCTTCACGTGAATTAACCCTCGATCCCAACACAGAAAATTTTATAGAGTATGAAAACTTAACTGAAGAAACGGTGTTAAATTGGCTTTTTGCATCGTTTGAAGAAAATCAAAAAACAGAATTAGAAGAAATGGTAACTGCGTCAGTAATAGAACAGGCACAAAAACCAATTGAAGAATTGCCGTTACCATGGGTTAATGTAGAACCAGCAGAAGAGCAGGTGTATGCACCAGAAACTATACCAAACCCCTCGAATGACAGTGTTGTAGAATTGGGGCCAGTTTTTCCCGAAACTATAACTCCTACCGAGCAAATAAATTAATAGGGTATTTAAATGAGCAATCTCGACGTCTTGGATGTTTTAAAAAATATAGAAAATATGTATGATAATAATACAGCGTTCAACGTTCTAAAAGACTTTGAAAGGGTTTTAGATGAACTTGACCTGTATGTTTACAAGAATTGGATAGACGGCGAGCTTGCATCTGGGCCAAAAATAGACAGACACTGGATATCTTGTAAGTTTTTTTGGAAAGAAGACAAGATGCCCGACCCCATGGGTGGCAAGAGACTTGTTGATTATGATTGCAAAGTAACTTACGAAAAAACCTATATGATTAAACCTAAAAAAATAACTTCGCCTGATGACTTTCGTCCTGGAACAAAAAAGGGAAAGTTGGAATCAGAAACAATTTGGATAGTTGAAATAAAAATGCCCAAAAATCTTATAGCTGATTTTTATGACAGTGAGCTGGAAGATATGGAAATTAAATCTGAAAATACTCCGGGAGTTGATCAAGCAACACCAGTAGAAGCTGAAAGTACTGAACCAATGGCAACGCCGCCATCCGAGGCTGAATTGGGCAACGCAGCAGGAGGAATACCAGTATGAGCCTAAGGCCCGGTGATCTTGAATCGCTAGTACAAAATGTGTTTGAAATAGACGCATATAAGAGCAAAATGGGAGAAGACAAAGACATAGTTGTCCTGAGTTTTTCGGTCACGGGAAAAAATCCTGCCGAAGATCTAGTTAGTTTTATTGAAAAAGGTTATAAGTTTGTACTTGATGCCGACATGGCTGCTGTAAACGATGGTAGCTCGGACTATAGAGTTTATGTTGAGCTGGATAGAGACAGTGAAGTTACTGAAAAAATAATGAACATCATGGATGGTATAGGAAAGCTGGCAAACATAAAACCATTTAAATTTAGATATTACAAAAATTTCAAAAGTTTTGTTCTTGATAAAGAAACTTTGGATTCTATGATTCCCAAGAGTGCATCAGAGTACGGCGATCTGGTTAGTGAGTCAAGTATAAACAACTTTAAAACATTTTTTGACAAAAGTGCGCTGGATATTATAAACTTAAAAGGCGACACTCTTACCGTAAAAAAGGCCTGGGCTGACCCAGTTCAATTTGAAGTAATTGATTTTGGCCCATACTCCGATATACAGAATAATCTCACTGAAAGTATAAACATAAACGATTATGGTGAAGTAATATTTTTAACCAAATATTTTGGTGATTATAATATTACAAAATATGGAAAACACCTTGTGTTTGAAAACAAAAAGCATTTACTGGTACTAAAAAGACTGTAATCCGCCTGTTAAATACATAGCAGTTGGAGAGTGCTATGGATGATGAAACCTATGCGGATACCGGAGTCAGTTCACAGGATACTGACAAAAGTACAACCACATCAATTTTACAAAACTCAAATAAAAGTTTTATAAATCGAACCTGGCGTCCCATGATGGCTTGGGTCTATATGGCAATAATAGTTTTTGATTTTATAATTTTTCCAATCATGTGGTCCAGTTTGCAAGCATACCAGGGAATATTAATCACTACTGCCTGGGATCCGATAACATTAAAAAGCGGCGGATTTTTTCATATAGCAATGGGCGCGGTTCTGGGAATAACAGCCTATGGCAGAACTAAAGAAAAACTTGAAGGCAGAGACGAATCATATAATTCTTAAAACTGCAATATTTTAGATATATACTGCATGAATTATTATGATGTACTAGGCGTATCAAAGTCAGCAACTTCGGAAGAAATCAAAAAAGCATATAAAAAGCTGGTTATGCAGCATCATCCGGATCGCGGCGGTGATCACGAAAAATTTACTGAAATCAATACGGCATATGAAGTGCTTGGCGATCCAAAAAAGCGCCAGGAATATGATAACCCACCGGTAAATGAATTTCAATTTAACACATCTAATTTTAACAGAAGTGACATTAATGATATTTTTAGTCAGATATTTGGCAGAGATATCAGCAGAATGCAACGTAAAAATAAAGATGTGCGAATATCGTTAAACCTTACACTTGAAGAGGTTGCGTTGGGTAAAGAAGTATTGGCCAGTTATCATCTTCCCAGCTCAAGGTTAGAAACCGTAACTATAAAAATTCCACCGGGAGTTAGAGATGGTGAAACTGTAAAAATAGCCGGCCTGGGTGACGATAGCATAAAAGGATTTCATAGAGGAGATCTTCTCATTTTAGTAAGAGTCTTGCCACATGCAAAGTTTTCCAGAGACAGCAACCATCTTTCCATGAAACAACCGGTAAGTGTTTTTGATCTTATGTGCGGAACAGAGCTGATAATAGAGGACTTGACAGGCAGCAAAGTTTGCGTTAACATAAAACCAGGGACGCAGCCTGGGACAATATTAAGCCTAAACGGCCATGGGCTTCCTGATGTTAGAACTGGAATTTTTGGTAACTTGTATATACATATCAGAGGAACATTGCCCACTGTATCTGATTCCATATTGATAGAAAAAATAAATGATTTAAAAAATGAAATTAATAATAGCACCCGATAAATTTTTAGAAACTCCAGTTGAAAGATTTGATTACAACAAACATGATGCTGTAACTGTATCGTTAGCAATGACGACAATGATGAATTCTCTGGGCGGTTTGGGAATTTCAGCAAACCAAGTGGGATTAAATGCCCAGATATTTGTAATGAAACCACTGTTAAACAAACAAGTGGTGACTTTTGCAGGAGGCACCACAGTAATAAACCCAATCATAAAAGCTATATCAGAAGAGTTAGAAACACAAGTTGAAGGATGTCTCAGTTTTCCCGATATAACTTTAAAGATAACTCGTCCTAAAAAGATTTTGGTTGAATTTGACACTTTGACTTCTGACGGAAAAAGTGTTATACATGTAGCACAAACCTATGAAGATATAGATGCTCGTATATTTTTGCACGAATATGATCATCTAAGCGGAGTTGTGTTTACTGACAGAGTTTCTAAGATTAAGAGAAACATGACTCTTAAAAAGATGTTAAAGAATAAAAAAAGGAAGTAAAATGGTAGAACCCAGCAAAGAGCTACAACTCGTTTTTGACAAAGCTGTAAATGATGCAAAAAAACTTGAACATGAGTATGTTACCCTAGAGCATCTGCTTTATGCAATGCTTTGTGAAGCAAACTTTGAAAATATGCTCAAGACATTTGGCACTGACGTTGAGCTCATCAAGAAGAACATTGAAAACTACCTTAAGACAAAGCTTGATGATATCAAGACTGACATGCAAAAATATAAACCCAAAAAGACTCAAACAGTTGAACGGGTTTTAAATCGTGCATTTGCTCAGATTTTATTCAGTGGGAAGTCTGTAATTGAAATTCCCGATGTATTTCTAAGCATGCTGAGTGAAAAGCGCAGCTATGCTTGCTTTACTCTGGAACAAGCTGGAATCAACAAGGAAAATTTTGTTGAATATCTCAATACAGAATATAGTATGACTAGCACTGAAGAAGAACAACCGGAAAACATTGGCAATGCAAACAAAGCCCTTAAACTGTTTACCACTAATCTAAATGATGATGTAAAGCGTGGTAAAATTGATCCGGTTATTGGACGTGAGGAAGAAATCGAGCAACTGGCACTTACTCTTGGTCGCAGAAACAAGAGCAACGCTATCCTAGTTGGTGATCCCGGAGTGGGTAAGACAGCAATTGCTGAAGGACTTGCTTATCGTATTGTCAACGGGGAGGTTCCAGATTTTCTTAAAGATTATAACGTATATACACTGGATATCGGCAGCATGCTGGCCGGTAGCAAATATCGCGGTGACTTTGAGGAACGTTTTAAGCTGGTGTTGCAGGCTCTGCGCAGCAAGGGCAAAACCATCATGTTTATTGATGAAGCACACATGATTAGTGGCGCCGGGGCTGGTAGCAGCAACAGCGCAAACGATCTTGCAAACATGCTCAAGCCTGCACTGAGCAAGGGCAACATCAAGGTTATTGCAAGTACCACCTGGGATGAATATCGCAAACACTTTGAAAAGGACCGCGCACTTATGCGCCGTTTCCAGAGAGTTACAGTGGATGAGCCCAGCCCGGAAACTACAGTGGAAATCCTCAAGGGACTTAAGAAGTATTATGAAGATTACCACGAAGTCAACATAACCGACGCCGCTATTGATGCAGCAGTCAAGCTGAGTGTGAAATACCAAACTGACAAGAAGCTGCCGGACAAGGCAATTGACCTTATTGACATTGCTTGCTCGCGATTTAAAGTGCGCAACCAAACTGAAAATCGCGTTGTTGATACTGAAAACGTGCAGACTGAACTTGCCAAGATGATCAAAGTTCCCGAGGCTCAGATCAAGGAACAGGAAACTGAAAATCTTGTAAACCTTGAACGCAATCTCAAGGGCACAGTGTATGGCCAGGATGCAGCAATTGAGCAAATTGTTGACAAAATTCTGGTTGCACAAGCTGGACTCAAGGCTGACAACCGTCCAGTGGGAAGCTTTGTGTTTATGGGTCCAACTGGTGTTGGTAAAACTGAGCTTGCAAAGCAACTGGCCAGCAATCTCGGTGTAAAGCTGGTGCGGTTTGACATGAGCGAGTATCAGGAAAAGCACAGTATCAGCAAGCTGATCGGTAGCCCGCCAGGATATGTTGGCTTTGAAGACAATGCTGGTCAGCTGATCACACGCCTGCAAGAAAATCCCAACTGCGTTCTACTGTTGGATGAGATTGAAAAGGCACATCCAGATGTTAGCAGCGTTCTGTTGCAGATCATGGACAACGGTAAGATCACGGGGTCCAACGGCAAGGAAGCAGATGCAAGAAATTGCGTACTGATTCTTACCACCAACTTGGGTGCTCAGGATTCTGAAAAGAACGCTATTGGATTTGGCGAAACCATGGAAAAGCAATACAGCGATGCTGATCTTAAGAAGTTTTTCCCGCCAGAGTTTAGAAACCGTTTGGATGGCGTTGTTACGTTTGGCAGACTGGACAAGGTTACTATGCTCAAGATTGTTGGAAAATTCTTGAAGACCCTTAAGGATCAGATTGCTGATAAGAACATCACTATGACTGTTGATGATGCAGCCATGGATTATCTTGTAGAGCGTGGTTTTGATCGTAAGATGGGTGCAAGACCGTTGCAACGAGTTATTGATAACGAGATCAAGCGTCCACTTTCTAAAGAAATACTGTTTGGTAAACTGCGCAAGGGTGGAAACGTAAAGGTTACTGTTCAAGAAACAGAACTGGTACTAATTAGTGAGTCAAACAATGTTGTCGAAAACGCTTAATTCAGAAAAGCTTTTTTATAACACATATTTGTATAAACTCCACGTACGAACTCCACTGTCACATCTGATGAAGTCACACCCCACCCGGGGTGTGACTTATACTGCCCTTAACACTTTAAAAGCCTTAATGGGCAATAACGATGCGATAAAGGTGGGAAGATTTAAATCTGCTACTCGTACGCAAATGGAAGATTGTGAAAAAACACTCGATCGTCTCAAAGGAAAGCAATCAGAATTTAAATTACGTTGCGAACTATACAGTTTAATAGTATATAGCAATAATTTAAAGTTATTGGAAGAAATTGCCCAAGACACAAGTGTTGACACTCCTTGTATTTTATGGGCCCCTGTTCCCGGTTCTGAATCCTTTTTATCCGGAAACATAAACACCATTGTTTCTAAAAAACCCGTAAAATACGAGTACAAGGTGACACTAAAATACGGGTCGTCTGCTACACATAAAGCTGCACTAGCCACTTGGATAAAAAATAATCCAGACAAAGCAAAAGCTGGGCCAGTTGTTTTACGCAATTTAGAAATTGATTATTATGTTGGTGGAAATTATTTTTATGTAAAAAACACCAGCTGCCTTTCAATTATAGAAATGATAATTGGGAGCGGAATTAATAAAATTGAAAAAGTTGTCTATATAAACGATATTGATAAATAGTAGTATGGCAAGCAATACTATTTTATCGTTAAGAGCATATAGCGGCACTGGCGCTCAACAAATAACAGGCGATCAGATTCGTGGATCCGGATATTACGGGTCCACGAATCGTCTTTATTCACTACAGGTTAATATAGAAAACTTTGTTGGACAAGTGAAATTACAGGCATCGTTGGAGACTCCTCCGGGTGCTGATGATTGGTTTGACATAGCGTTTAACCAAGAATACGAGTATACCATGGACACTACTGGACTGGTAACTCGTTTTCAAAGAAACAGTTTAAATTTCACCACACCCACTACTGGAGTTTTTGGTTATAATTTTACTGGAAATTACGTATGGCTGCGAGCTAAAATTGATAACTGGACTGCTGGAACCGTAAACAGTATTATTTTAATGAATTGAGGATTTGAGAATGGCAAAACAAACAATCAATGTAGGGTCAGGTGATCAATCCGGTGATGGTGAAAGCATCCGTTCAGCATTTGTAAAAATCAATGAAAATTTTGATGAGATTTACAATCTTTCAGAAACTACAATCGATTTAACTGAAAATTACAACAATGAAGTTAATACTAGGATAGATGAACTTCAAATACCAACAGACATATCAGATTTGACCGATAGTCAAGGATTACTAGAACCAGACTTGACCGGTTATGCTACCGTTGATCAGATACCAACAGACATATCGGATCTAACTGATACAGAGGGGTTGCTAAATCAGGGAGGTGGTGGCGCTGGGCCGATTCAACCATATTTAGAATTAACAAACAATCCTATTATCACGCTGCCCCCTACGCTGGGAAATCCGGTTACTGTGACCGCAGCAGGGCAAGGTTTTAATGCTCAATTTACTGTAGTTATTGGTGAAGGGCCAACAATAGACTCCATTGTTGTAACTTCTCCCGGTAACGGCTATGTTGCCGGTCAACGTTATAGAATCTGGAGTTATTATATTGGTGGACCAAACGATAACAGCAGCATCGACTTTACTGTCGAGACTGTAGGAGATCTCGGAGAGATATTAACCATAAGCAACGCTGCATTTGTGGGTGTAGCATCAAATACTCCAGGAACATATACCAACGCAAGTATTCAATATAGACCCTATGTTTTCGATGAAATTGGACCCGGATTGATTTTAACACGCGGAATTCAACAGGGAATTTATAACAGTGCATCTGAACAAGAATATGACAACAATTCTTATGTTAGCCCATTGGGCACAGAATGGAATTCAGATGGCTGGGCTGATTTAAGCAACATAAAAACCAGATCTTACAGCAACTGGCGGTCAGCCTTAAACAACCAAGTGGGTAACAACATAATCGGTTCCGAGCTTGTAATGCATGATACTATCAATGACAAGTATTACAAGTTTGATTTTACCCAATGGGGCGGTAATAACGGTGGATATTCCTACACTCGAACTGAAATAACTGACCTTAATTATTTTCAAAAAATCGACTACGGTAACGAAATTGATGTTATTGTAGAAGACGACAGCGCTGGCGCTGGTATAGGGATTACCCGTGGTAACAACAACAGCATCTATAACCCGTACAGGGAGCAGGGATACAACGAGGAAATTAGCCCTGCGGGTACTCTATGGAACATAGACGGATACGACGATCTTTCCAACATTACGACAAGAACCTACTTGCCATTTTACGCTGCTTACAACGGTAATCTAGGAAACAGGGTTCCCGGTTCTAAATCTATTATGTATGTACCGGATACTGGAAAATACTATGCGGTAGAATGGACTAGTTGGACTCAGGGCGGTAACGGTGGCGGATTCAGTTACATTCGCAGAGAAATTGACATTACAAAAGTCAACGAGGGAGTTAAGTTTTCGGATGGTACAGTACTCAAAACAGCTACCGGAATCGGAAGAGTAAAATCTACAGCCAGTGGTAACCGAAGAATTGAAGAAGTATCCGGTAGTAAAACTATTTCAGTAACAGAAAGAATAACGCAACCGGTTGTACAAGGCACTAGTTTTGATAGTAGATTTGATTATTACATCTATTTGGTATGGGATCAGGATTTGTATAACTTGTATGATGGTCCAACAGATTTTGAACTTGAAATAAGTTTGGATGACAGCACCTGGTATCCTGCCAGAGTGGTTGGGTCTAGCACCAATAACTGGTTACAAATATATCTCGTGGGAGATCGTTCGGTTACAATTAATACAAACGATCCTATTTATTATAGAGTAAGCACCGGAGCAGAACCGGTAGTATGGTGGGATAAAGCTGACCTACCGGGTGGCGCCGCTGATTTTAGGGGAGCGGTCATAGACTATCATGCATATTCTGGAGAAGCAACCTGGATTGGAACTATTCATATTGTCGACGACGACGGTGAAGAACATATAAGTCACACCGAAGTAAGCAGTGGTAGTACTGACGCAGAAAATGACGATTTGTGGTTAGTTCAAAACGAAGGCACTATCAGTTATCGTAGGATTGACGGGGAAGCAAAAACTCTCAAAGTTCACTGGACTGCTAAAGTTTTCTACGGTTCAGAGTACTGGGATTAATAGGAGTTAAAAATGACTACCATAAGAAGAATTAACGTAAGCCAAATAGACGGAAATGATGCTAATGCAAACGCTACAGACGAAGTAAGACCGTTTGGCGAAGTTGGGTTTTTTATAGACACTAATACTAATCCAAATAAGCTGGTTATGCTTATGTTTGATGGACTGAGGACTCATGTTAAAAGCAAAGTGTTAAGTCCGGGTATTTTGTACGGAAGCAATGCTAATAGTGCTGATCAATCTGGTCTAGATACAATACGGCTAGTACCAGACTCCGAACTATACAACAATAATAATACAGATCAATACATAATAATAGAACCTACTTTCCCGAACCACATACATATTCGCGCGGGCGGTTCTCAAGATAACAGCATAGCCGATCTCTTCCTAGGTGGAGAAACAAGTCATTTTAGGGTTTTAAACGGTTCAAACCCCCCGGTGAATATTGCAGCAAACGGGAATACCTGGCAGTTTTCTGCAGACGGGTCCATGTTGTTTCCAAACGGAGGATCGGTTCGTATCTCGCCTGCTCCGGTTACAAGTAAGGGTGGTGTTAACGATAAGGCTGGAACAATAGCATTTGACTCGTCATACTTTTATTATTGCACTGCGGATTATATTGACGGTGTGGCTGACATATGGAAAAGAGTTGCTTGGTCTGGCGACACCTGGTAAATAACAAAAAGGCTTGACATGGAACATTTTGTAAGAGTTATATTTGAGAAAAACGATACACTGACTGAGAATATAGACAGTTCTATATTTCCAGAAAGTCAACTATTTGAAACTGATCAAGGAGCACACTGTTTCTATATACCGCTGCCGCGGGCATTATCAGAATCAGAGAGTGATGAATACGCATCAAAACTAAGCACTTATCTTTTTGACAGTGGATTTAATGATTTTGATATAGAGTTTAGCACAGACTTAGATGAGAACATCGAAGAAGAAACATATGACGGAGACGACTTTTTTACCGAATACGGCGTTATGTGGTTTAACGAAGATGAAGTTTTAGATGAAGCTGAATATCAAGGCCGTTCGGTACCTTTAGGCAAACCTATGCGCGGTGATGTAAAAAAATTCAAAGTGTATGTGCGCAAGCCCGGTGGCAACATCGTAAAGGTTAATTTTGGTGACCCAAACATGAGAATTAAAAAGTCCAATCCAGCAAGGCGCAGAAGTTTTAGAGCAAGACACAACTGTGATAATCCGGGTCCGCGCTGGAAGGCAAGATACTGGAGTTGCAAGAAATGGTAAAGATAAACGAATTTTTCGATACAACCCGTGATAGTAACGAACCAGTTTTAAATTACGATCCTGGCCAAGACTTAGTTATATTCATGCAAAACGATCGCATGTTTTATAGAAAGCACCTGTATCCCGCATTGTTGGATCTTGAAAATAAAAGAAAAGAAAACGGTGATGTAAACACACGATCGTTGTTACCCATAGTGGATCATGGTATTAAAATATACTGTAAAAAGTTTAATATTCCACATGATCCTGAAAAAATATTTGACAAGAACGTAAAAATGCAAATAATAAAGGCATTGCTAAACCCTGAAACAACCATGCCACCCTTGGAGAATTTATGAACGTAAAACTCAAAAAAACAGCAGTTTTTACATTTGGCAGAATGAATCCGCCCACTACTGGTCACAAAAAATTGGTAGAGGTTATTAAAAGTCTGCCAGGCGATCACTATGTTTTTTTAAGTCACAAAGTGCATCCATCTACAGACCCACTGCCGTATCCGATAAAGAAAGAATTCACTCAACAGTTTTTTGACGGCGTTACTGTGGGAGACGACAATGCATCAAATATTATTGACGTTTTGAAAATGCTAGAGTCAAAGGACTACACTGACATTGTTATGGTTGTGGGTTCAGATCGTGTGGAATCTTTTGAAACATTATTGAAAAAATATAATAACAGTGAATATAGCTTTGAAACTATATCAGTCGTTAGTGCTGGTGATCGGGATCCTGACTCAGCTGACGTGTCAGGAATGAGTGCAAGCACCCAACGACGATTAGTAAAAATAGGTGATCGTGCGGGTTTTGCCCGTGGCGTTCCGGATGCAGTATACAGTGAAATTCTTTTTAATAAGTTGAGTGAGTTTATGCGATAATGGATGAACTCGATTATATTAAAAAACTTGCCGGCGTTAACGAATTCAAAGGATATACTGCATACGAAGGTTCAAATATATCGGTTACCGGTATGGAAAAGAAACGTTTGGAAAAG
>ERZ869929.823-NODE-823-length-13876-cov-3.902105_pt1 | contig 13876 bp, 29 predicted proteins | sample MGYA00579312_ERZ869929 | MGnify/ENA primary metagenome ERZ869929 (study PRJEB32216, sample SAMN09231818) | wastewater metagenome | place: USA: Maryland | collected 2016-08-09 | study: EMG produced TPA metagenomics assembly of the PRJNA472060 data set (Reclaimed... | reverse complement strand
TCATGCGTCTCCTCCTCTCAGTGTGAATGCGGCCCGCGAGCGGGCATCGGCTTGGGGGCTCTCGAGGCGGTGAAGAGCACCGGCCCGAAGTAGGCGACCACGAACCACGACGAGTACCGGCGCGCGCGGAAACCAAGCCCGAAGGCCCGCCAGTCCAGGTACACGCACAGCTCGAGCGGCCCGAGCACTCGGCGTAGGCGCAGCGTCATGTCCCCTCCTTCGCGGCTGCCGGCCGCTTCCATCGCGCCAGGCCCCCGGAGGGCAAGATGTCGGCCGTCGGCGGCGGGTTGTTGGCCACGTACTCGTCGATCAGCCTGGCCACGTCGGTCGCCGCCTCCAGCCGGAGGAAGAAGCGCGACATCGCCTCGCCGTTCGCCAGGATCAGCTGGACGACTTCGCCGTCGATCTGCACCACCAGATCGTACTCCGTGGGCTTGCCGCGGTTGTACGTCAGGACCGTGCCGGTGCATCCGCCGTTCATCGCGAAGCCTTCAGCTTGGCGGGTGTCGACGGCACCTCTTCGATCTTGATCTCCAGGTACTCGACCAGCGCGCGCACGACGTCGTTCAGCGGGTACGTCGTGTCGCCGATCTGGATGGCGTGCTCGTGCAAGCGGATATAGTCGCCGTTACGATCCAGGTAACGCCGGCCGTAGTCGTGTACCTTCTCGAGCTCGTACACCCGGCCGGCCAAGTTCGTGCGATCGCGGCGCAGCTCCGCTACGTACGCGTCCAGCTCCCGTACGGAGCTCCAGAGTCTTCCGTTGAACATGGGCTACCTCCCGACCTTGGCTTCCGCACGAAGACGCTCCTGCCACTCCTCCGCGCGCTCTCGTATCCACGCGCACATCTCGTCGAGCACTTGCGCCTTCACCTGAGAAGGCCGCGCCAGCTGCAATTCTAGCTCGTACACGCGTGCCTGATTTTCCAGCGCGTGATACGACTCGGTCAGGCTGCGCAAATCAGCTTTGGCGCAATTCAGCTCCAGGCACAGGCGCGCATACTGGCTCTTGAACGCCTCGGCGCGCTGTACTTGAAGGTCGTATTCTTCTTGCGTGTAGATCATGTCGGTCTCCTCTTGTCCGCGAACGTTCGCTTCAGGTACGACATGCTAAGCGGCATGATGTCGTACGACCCGTTGCACACCTCGTTCAGCACCACCACCCCGCGCCAGTGGCCGTTACCCTGGCGCCCCTTGTACGACTCGTCGTGCGTATAACACGAGCCCACCACCAGCCCGTGGCGCGTGACGCCGGTCGGGAACTGGCGGCACCCGTACAGGAAGCCCTGCTCGTGACCCTGGACGAACGAGTCGCCGATCCGGTTGAGCCGGTTGTCGATCGAGCCGCCAATCGGCTTGCCGGAGTTCACGTTCGAGAAGTAGTGCGAGTACAGGATGCCGTCGATTCTCTCGACGTGCAGAAATGGTAGCACCTCCCAGTCCCGCGAGTCAAGGTGGTGCTCGCCGATCGTGCCCTCGTAGCGCGGGTCGTTCTCGATCGCCCGCTCGATGCGGCCCTCGTGGTTGCCGCGCAGCAGCACCTTGCGCGGGCGCCACTTGGAGCGGCGCTCGAGCTTCTCCAGCGGCGCGCACAGGCGGGCGAACGCCTCGTTGCCGGCGTCCACGTCCTTCTCGTAGCGCGCGTTCTCCTTGGCGCGGGAGCCGGCCGGGTCGTGCGACGAGAGCGATGGCATGTCCCAGTGATCGCCGAGGTGGATGATGACGTCGGGCTTGTAGTGCGCGATCGCCCGGCCCACCCAATCGATGAAGGTCATCGAGACCGAGGAGCGGATCTGGGTGTCAGGGATGATGAAGTGGCGGCGACTCAAGGCGTCCTCCAGTTGCACGTAATCCCGCCGCGGGACGGACCGAGTAGTACGGCGCACCGCGTCCCGTCCTTTAGCTCAACCTCAGCCACCTCAGCGGAGTACCCAGAACCGGCAATGTTCGTCCGCTTCGGCGGCGTGGCGGGGGCCGTGCCCTCGCTGCAAGCCGCCAACAGGCCGGCCAGGATCAGCAGTAGCGCTCGCATCAGAATGCCCCCTTGTACAATTGCTCGATCTGCCGCTGAGCGTACAACGCGGAGAGCTCACGCGCTGCCTTTTCGATCAGCGTCCGAAGCGGCGCGTAGGCCGCGTCGGCGGAGTCGGCTGTGATGGTGATGGTCTCATTGAGCCAGTCGGGATCGTGAATACGCAGCGCGGCCTTGTCGTCGCGCAGCGCGATGATCTCCACGCGCATCATCTCACCACCTCCCCGGAGCCGGCGGCGGCTGCGGCCAAATGTCCGCGTCATCGTAGCGATCCCAGCCGTCCGGATCTGGATTCCGCAGGTTGATACGCAGCCGTTGCCACTCTTCCGGCGTCACCTGCTGACGCAGCAGGTCCAGTGCTCGAACGAACCGCTGGTGCTCAGCGTGTGCGTACTTCTCGAACTCGGCGCCGCGTTTCTTCCAGGCATCCCGGTCGCGCGTCGCGGAGATGGCGAGCTCCAGGTTCGCGTCGCGCACGTTCTCGGCGCTCTCCAGCATCCGCTCCAGCCGGGCGATCTCGTCGTCTTTCACAGCCATCGTCAGAACTCCTTTGCCAGCAGCTTGTCGTGGATCGCCATCGCCGACAGGCACCCGAGCCCGCCGCCTACGCCCATCGCCACCGCGACCCACGCCGCGGCCACCCAGCCGCCGGTGAGGTACGCCTTGGCGACGCTGGCATAGACGAAGACCTCGAAGAACGCCATCGCGAGGCTCGTCGGCAGCACGGCCCAGCGCGTGTTGTGGATGACGGAGCGCTGCTGGAACGCCTTCAGCCCCACGAACGCGAACTGAGCCAGGCCCACGGCAACGGGCGTCATCCGAGGTCTCGCCAGCGCGGGATCAGGTCGTCGACGTTCACTGGCGAGTAGCCGACGGCGACGAGGAAGCGCGCGAACGCGCCTACGGCCTCCTCGGCTGTGATGCCGTCGCCGGAGATGCTGGCGGTGCTATGGTACGTCCGCCCAGCCGTCCAGTTGCGCGACGTGAAGTCGAGCTGCTCGACAGGCTGCGGCTCCTCTGAGCTCTGCCAGATGCTGTTCGACATGCTATCGTCCTCCTGAAGCCAAGTACCCGCGAATCTCCTGCTGGGCCTGCTCGAGCGTCTCGAACAGGCTGCCGCTTGGCGCGTAGTCGTCGTACTCGAAGCACAGCGCGTCGAGCTCGACGAGCGCACTCGCCAGCGCCTCGGCCCAGCGCTCCAGCTCAGCGAACGGTACGGTGCAGCGGCTCATGAGTGCTGATCCACGGGCCCACGTAGATCCCGCCTGGTCGGCAAATCAGGTGCGCTTCCTCGACCGGCGCCGCCCGAGCCCGTGGCGCCAGCGGGGCGCCGGCGTACCGCTCGTGAAGCTCCTGGCTCAGCGCCAGCGCGCGCCAGCTGAGCGCGTTGACCTCGGCGAGCAGCACCTCGATCGACGGCTGGTCGATCTCCGGCAAGCGTTCCAGCTCGGCGCGGATGTCCCCCAGGTCGATCAGGTGCCGGATGATGCAGTCCTCGTGGTCGCCGCTCTTGCCGCGGGCGTGGTGCATCTCCTCGCCGGGGTTGTGCTTGTCGTTGCCGATCTTCGAGTGACGGGCCACGCCGGCCAACGCCGCAGGGAAGTAGTACAGGCAGCCTCGAGCCAGCGGGTACTCCTTGCGCTCAGCGGAGTCGGCCGGGAGAGTGAAGAGTCTCATGCGCGCTCTCCCTTGGCCGCGTCGCCGTCGAGCGTGTACTTGAACAGCTGATTGGCGGCCTTGTGATAGACGATGACGCCCTCCGGCTTCTGATATCCTGGCACGGCCACGCTGCCGGCGAAGTAAAGCTTTGCCGCTACACAGCCGATCTCGCCCAAGCCCCACTCCCCCTCGTAAAGCACCGGCACGCACTCGACGTTCGGCAGATCGCTGAGCCCCTTGGCGGCGATCTCGCCCTTCACACCGGCCCAGCGCTTGGCGTTGAAGAGCGCCAGCCGCCGCTCGTGAAGTCCGTAGTTGCGATTGATGCCTACGCCGTACCACTCGCCGAAGTGGTGGCCCGGCCCGAGCAGCGTGAATAGGCTCTCGCGCCGCGGTCTGGCCCAGGCGGCGAAGCCGTAGTTGTCGGCCTCGGCCGTGATCCAGCGCGTCCGCGAGCCCACGAGCAGCGAGTCCGGGCCAGTCTCGTCGAAGTACAGCGACGCGTTAGTGCCGTCGATCTTCTCGGTCACGACGATCTCACGGTAGAGCCGCGGGATCTTGGGGAACGGTGCGAACTCTTTCATTTGATCCAGTCCTCCGGGATGTCTTCGCCTACCGCGCACTCGATGCCGAGTTTGCGCGCCCAGTCAGTATAGCGTTCCTTCTTGCCCGCCGTCAACCAGTTGTCTCGCATGAAGAGGATGCCGAAGAAGACGAAGCGCTGGCCTTCGATGTACTGGCTGACGAACGCTTCGAGCCGGCGCCGCTCGTGCGCCGTGAGCTTGCCTTTCGCTTCGACGTAGACGGCGTTGCCTTCGCCGTCGAAGAATCGGAAGTCGGGCGTGTACCGCGTCTTGCGCCGGACTTGGACGCCGCACGCTTGGCACTTGACGCGGGGGACGTCGACGACGATGTCGAAAGTGTCGGGCTCGTACTCGTAGCTGACGCCGCGCGCTTCGAGGCGAGCCATGATGCGACGCTCGTATCCGCTTCGGCTCGCAGGCCGGGGGGCTGCCACAGCTCGTCTTCGCGCCTTTGCAGGTAGACCAGCCGGGCGGTCTCCAGCAGCGCGTCGCTTGCGCTGAGGTGCGCGTACGGGCACCCCTTTCTTTCCAGGCTTCGCTCGAACTCGCGCAGGCATACGGCGTACATCTCCTCTTCAGTTTGCGTCCCGTCGATCGCTTCCCAGGCGCGGCCCTCGCCGCACTTGAAGCACCCGACGATGTTGTCGGTCACGTCCCCTGTGAGACACTGCCGGTAGAAGGTTGCCAGCCCTTCCTGCTTCGAGATGTCCTCGAAGACGTCCTTGACCCAGTTGTACAGCGTCCCAGGAACCTGACGCAAGTCCTTGTCAACGCTGGCAATAATCGTCGTGTCCCACTGGCCATACTTGGCGAGGTCGATGGCCACCTGATCGTCCGCTTCACGGCCGTCGACCATTTCGGCGCCGAGCTCCAGCAGATACGCGCGAAGGCCCTCGTAGTGGTACGGCTTGTGCGAGGCCGCCCGGTTGCCCTTGTACGGGCGGATCGTGGCGATCTCGTTTCGATAGTTGTTCTTGCCGGTCAGGTAGAGCTTGAGCTCCCCGCCAGTCCTCGTCTTGATCTTCTTGAGGATCTGGCGGACCATCTGCTTGGCGTTGCGAAGCGGTTCCGCATCCACGACCCGGTGTGGCTCCCGGATCGTGGTCCCCAGCGGCCAGTTCTCTCGATGCAACCAGATGCGCGCGGCCGTCGCGGTATCGGCCACGTCGAACTTCTCCTCCCCCGAGGGCAGGATCACCTCGACCAGATACCGCGTGGTCTCAGCGGCAAAGCCCGCCGAGTAGACCAAGTAGTCCGCGTCAACCAGTACGATCACGGCTCGTACGCGCCTCCGACGAACCGGATCGAGGCCCCGCTGCCACCCGCGACGCAGATGACGTTCGGGCTGGAGAAGGTCTCGTCCGCGTGGATCGGCTCCCAGTTGAGCGCGTCGACACGCCACTCCACCCGCCCGCTTGAGCTCACCCGCAGCTCCGCCGCGGCGATCTGCCCCTTGAGCTTGTCGTAGCGCTGGATCGACCGGTCGATCTCGTCGATCTGAGAGAAACGACGACGAATCTCCGTCTCGACGCGCTCCAGCTCACGCAGGCGCGCCGCTTCCAGGCGCTCCTCGATCTTGGCGTCGGCGGCCTGGATACGCTTCCAGGCCGCCTCGTCCTCCGGCGAATCCGGTTCCAGTCCCGTGAAGCTCATTCGTCGTCCCCCTCATCGTCGGCGTCGTCGGCCTCGTCCCCCTCGGCGTCCTCGTCGGCGGGCTTCGGACCCTTGACGCGCGCCACGGCGCCCTTGGTCTCGACGTCGGCGTAGAACGCCGCGGTGTAGTGGTCGAGCGCCTTCTCCAGCACCTCCAGCTTGCCGCTCTCCTTGGCCGGCAGCTTGATCGCGCCCACGCTCAGCACGGCCTTGAGGAACTCCACCGCGTCCTTGCGCGACGACTGGTAGTGGATGTCGTTGGACGTGCTCGAGCCGCCGCTCACCGAGCCACCACCGCCCGCGGCCTTCGCCGAGGCGAGCTTCGGCGTGTTGGTGACCTTCGAGGCGGAATCGCTGATCGTCGAGTAGTCGAACTCGATCGTGTTGCCCTTCTCGACGATGCCCTCGAACCGCTTCTTGCCGCAGCGGTAGAACTTCTCGTCCCCCGCCAGCCGGAAGGAGACGCTACGACCACCGTCGTCGTAGTCTCTCACGTAGACGTTGGTGACCTTGCCTGTCTTCGTTGCCATTCAATCCTCCTCGCTTAGAACCGGAACCTTCGCGTAGGGCGCCGAGAACTTGCGCTCGTCGCCCTCGCCCCAGTGTACTCCCGCCTTGACGCCCAGGCCCAGCGGTACGTTCATCACCAAGCCGTAGACCGCGTCGAGGTACGTGTACGTGTCATCCAAGAACGCCCGCTTCGCCAGCTCCACGTACTCCTCGACGTCGTCCTTGTGAACCAGCGCGACGACCGAATCGTGGACCGTATTGACGAAGCGAACTCGAAGCCCAGATAACTTACACCGCCAGTACAGGTATGTCAAGCTCACCGGGATAATCTCGGCAGTCGCGAGATTCTGCACCGGGTAGTTGCATACCGACGGCTCGTCCCGACAGTACCCGCGATCGTCCATGCGCGCATTCGGGAATGGGAACTCCATGCCCCACGGCATCCGCAGGTTCTTCGTCTGCAAGACCTCGTGCAGCCACGCGGCCTGGACCTTCGTGATGCCTGCGTACTTCCGGCGGAATGCCTCGTAGTAGCGCATCTGATCGTCGGTGCCATAGCGCCCGCCGTACAGCGGCTTGAAGGTCTCCGCCTTCGCCGCGGTACGCATCGCATCGGTGACCTCGGGCTCGGGCACCTTGAAGAGCTCCGCCGCCGAGAAGCGATGGATGTCGCGCCCGGCCACGATCTCGGCACACGCCTTGCGATCCTGGCCCATGAACGCCGCGACGCGGAACTCGAGCTGGGCGCCGTCAACCTCGACCATCAGGTAGTCGGGGTCGTCGGAGCAGAACAGCTTCTTGTAATCCCGCGGCTGGTTGTGCAGCTGGGCGCCTAGCTCCTTCTTGAACTCGCTCGAGTAGAGCTTGCGCGCTGTCGACGACAGGCGATGGGTCTCCACGCGCGTCTGGTGGAACTCCGCGCGGAACCGGCCCCCGTATTCGTCTACCACAGTCTTGTAGAAACGCAAGCACTTCGTCATGCGCGCGTCGAGCTTGGCCTGGCGCTTCTGGAGCTCGAGGAACGTCTTCTGTGTCTTCGTGCGCGCCTTGAGCTTGGCCAGCGTCTTCGCGTCGGTCTTCGGCTGGCCGTCGGGCCACAGCTTGTTGGGCGGCCGGCGATCGGGCTTACCCGAGTACTTGGTCAGCTCCGCGAACCCGAGCGTCTCGTAGATCAGCTTCACCTTCTGGGCTGGCGAACGCATATTAACGGCGCCAGTGATCGCCCGAAGCGCGTTGTTGACCTCGGCAAGCTCCTTGGCCACGCGCCAGTACTCGGCGTACACGCGCTCGCGATCGAGGCAGACGCCCTCCTGCGCGATCTCGGTCAGCGGCGGGACGAGAATGCAGCGCGTCAGCATGACGCCGAGCTTGCCGTCCTCGGTCATACGCGCCCGCTGGAGCCGATAGAGCTCGCGCGTGGTCTCCACGTCCCTCCGGCAGCGATCGAACAACAGGTGCTCGGGTATCTCGCTCGGGCAGACGCCGTTGTCCATGAGCGCGGCTACGAACGGATCCTTGCCCGGCAGGCCCCAGCGGTGGCACGCGGCGTCCAGGCCCACCGGCACGGTCTTGGACGTGTGGAGGACGCGCTCTCCGAGCATCGTATCCCAGATCAGCAGGTGCTCCCAAGGGAGCCCCTCGCGGCGTATCCAGGCGAGCTCGAACTGCGCGTTGTGGGCTACGAGAAGGTCAGCGGAAGCGAGAGCTGCACGGGTCGCCTCGCGCGTTTCGTCGTCCCACGCCTTGCACCAAGCCCTTTCATCTCCCAGTCCAACCGAGGCACACACCACTCGGTTCTGAGGGTGTCCCGCGTCACCATAAGCCGTATTGGTGGTTTCAAAGTCCAACGTGCAAGCTCGCGCGCCAGACCAGCCGATATGGTCCATTCGCGCGTCCGCGGATTGTGGCAGATACCACGGCAAAGCGTCTCCAGACGCTCCGTGTCGTAGATCGTCGGATACCGCGCGCCGACCTCGTACACCAGCCGTTCCCATGCCAGAAGCCTCCTCAGTCGCCAGCGTCGCCCGTTACCCTGGAGCACGTTGATCGAGCGCCCCCGCTCGACCCACTCCCACCCGCCGACGCCGTAGTACGCGTCGAACCACGTATCCAGCGGGCGATCGGTGGCCGGTAGCGGCGTCGTACAGAACTCCGCGAACCGCTTAATCCTCCGGCAGAGCATCCGGCTCGTCCTCCACGACCGGCACGAGGCTGCCGAGCTGCTGCTCTGCGAGCGCCTTGTACGAATCGAGCAGCGTGACGACCACCCACGAGGGCACCCGCACGGTGAACTGGCCCCAGTTCTTGTGCTGATCGACCACGCTCTCGAGAGCGTCGACGGTGTCCTTGTCCTCGATCACGAGCTCGAGGACGTTACGATACGACAGAGTACGGGGCATTGCTAGCTCCTCACCTTGGAAAAGGGTTCGTCCAGATAGACGGTGAAGTGCTCGTGACGAGCGCTCACCTTGTTCTTGCACAGGCTCAGCACGCGCTGTCCCACCGAGCGCAGGCCGTCGTGGACGCCCATGCCGATCAGTACGTCCGCGGCGCCAGGAATGCCCGTGTTCGACGAGTCGATATCGCCATCATCGAGCACCGGCTTGTCGCGCGCCGAGTCACCGGCCTGCGTCACGCTGATCGTCACGAGCGCGTACCGCTTGCCCAGCGCGCGGATGGCCTGCGCGGCCTTGTCGAGCTGCTGGGTGAAGTTGTCGCTCTTCACGCGCAGGTTGCGCAGCTGGTCAACGACAAGTACGTTGGGCTTCAGCGCACGCACCAGCCGCTCGAGCTCGGCAACCGTTCCCGGAGCGAGCTCGCGAAAGAAGAGATTCGAGGCGCCCTTCTCGATCGCCTCGGTCTCGCGAGACGCTGGATCCTCGAGCAGCTCAGCCGCCGACGCTGTGAGTAGGTTGCACATGGCGCGGACTCGTAGGTCATCGACGCTCTCCTCGTTGCCCACGTAGAGCACGCGCTTGCCACGGCGAGCGAAGCCGCACGCCATCGTCAGCGCCAGCGCGGTCTTGCCCGCCTCGGGGCGGGCGAAGATCGTGATGTTGTGGCCGGGCAGCACGCCGCCGCCAAGGACGTCATTCAGCGCCTTAGGCGTAACGCGCCACTTCTTGGCGGGGTCGACGCGGCGCTGGATCAGCCCGCGCCACTCGTCCTCGATCTCGGCATCGGCCGAGCCCGTCTCGTGGAGCGCGCGGTACTCGTCGAGCTTGGCGAGCAGCTCGTCTCGTTCAGCTCGGCCGGAGACCAGCTTGGCGGCCAGCTCGTGGCCCAGGCGCTCGAGCCCCGCGGCGCGGACGTACTCGGCGACGTTGGCCACCGAGACGTCCTGCGCCGCCAGCTCCCGGACGAGCTCACGAGCACTCTTCGCGTGCTTCGGCCCGTTGGCGCGCGTGGCGACCTGCTCGGCGAGCAGCTCCGCGTCGACGCGGGAGGCTTGCGCGTCGTTCGCGTACCACTCGGCGGTAGCGGCCCATACGTCAGCCAGCGGCCCCGTGAACCCGCCGGTCTCCCCACCTGCGGAAATCGCCTCGTAGCCGGCGCGGGACTGGAGCGCGGCTGCGAGTAGTGTCCGTTGAATGCTCAGAAAGCCTCCTTCGTTCGACAAGCCATCAGCGTAGCAGAGCTAGGCGCCCGGCGTCAAGCACTCACTCCCCGCCCTCCGTCCGGCAGCTGCCGGACCCACGCGCTGCGTCGATGGCTTCTTCGAGTGACTTGCCGACAAACCGCTGGGCATCAATCCAGTAGACAGTTTCGCCAGACGAGATCTCCCACGTAATGGCGCGCGACACAAACCACCGATACCGCTCTGCGTCCTTCCTGTTCGCCTCGGCCTCCGCGCGGGCGGCGTCGAGTTCTTCGGTCAGGCGTGCGTTCGCGGCTCGCTCGCTTTCGATCAGTTCGGGGCGGCTTTCTGCCTCTGCCTGTCGCGCAAGCTCCAGCCGTCGTGACGAGGCTTGGGCAGATGCGTCCGCCAGTGTCCGCACAGCGTTCGCTTGCAACCTGATCGCCCGCTCCAACTCCGCCACGCGCGCCTCTAGCGCCTCGATCTCGCAGTGCGGACACTCGCCAACCGGGCGGCGATGCGTCTTGGTGGCGCAGGTCCAGTCGTCTAGCTTGATGTCGTCGCTCATTCGGCCTCCCGCTTGGCGAAGTAGCGATCCATGTCGCTCAACGTGGGGCCGCCTCGCTCGTAGCCCGCGCTCAGCAGGTGGTCGTAAGCGATGTGCAGCAGCCGCTCGGCCATTTCGCGGTAAGCGGCTTCGTAGCGTTCCCACTGTGCGCTGTCGCCGGTGTATGACGGCCTTTTCGGCAGCGCGTCGATCTCGTCCTCGACGTTCGTCGTGGCGATGGTCATTTCACAACCCTCAGCTTCGGTTCCTCCACCATCCCAACCCAGTGGCGCAGTCGCGGGCGTGTGATGAACTCGCACCACACGACGCCCTCAGGGATCGACTTGCTGCAAGGGACGACGAATCGGAAGCCAAGCGACTCGTCTAGTTCGCCTTCAATCATCCCGCGCGTGATCTCGTAGCGAAGCTCGGCTAGCAGCCTATCGACGCGCTCCACCCTGTAGTTGACGGTACTCACAGCGGATCCCCCTTGCGGTAGTGCCTGATGGTGACAGTGGCCGAGTCTCCCTCCGCTACCGTATCCCACGCCTGTTCGATGGCGTACTGCGCGGCCTCAAGTGCGGCCATGTCGTCGTCCGTCACGAACACATCGAAGTCCTTGCTGTAGGGATGCGGCGAGACATGCCACTTACAGTTGCGCGCGTCGTCATCGCTTACCTCGTCTGCGATGGTCATGGCGAGACCCACTCGTGCTCTGCTATCCGCAAGTTTCCGGGGTACTGCATCTCCCGCCAATGCTCTGAATTGACCGCACACTGCTCGCTAACGAACCGCATCGCGTGGTTCGGATTGCTGCACCAGTCGCCCGGCCCGCAGTAATAAAGATTATTGCCGTGCGGGTCGTCCGTCTCAATCAGCCATGCAACGCCGACGAACTCAGGCTTCATAAGTACATGAGCTAACATCTGTCGCGCTTCATCAGCGGTCAGCAAGTTTGTTCCGGATCGTGAGTGCGGGTAATTGCTGTTGGTCGCGCACAGGTCAGCGCACACTGTTTTTGGTAGATTCCAAGCAAGGAAACGGTTTACCAATTCGTCAATTTGCTCACTCATGGTGACTATTCCTCCCAGTTCTCATCACATCCACACGGCTCATCGCTGATCCCGCGAATAGGGTCTCCGTCCAGCCAGCCAGTATCGCCGCAACGGCTGCATTTGCATCGCTTGTTCGGCGCGGTCTCCATTGGGTGCATTCTCAGCGCGTGATTTCGTAGGCCGGCCGTTGTGCGAAACGACTTATTGCACCAGTCGCAATATTTCAGCGACTCAGGGAACGCCTCATAGTAAACCTTTTTATCGTCCGCAAGGGTCATGTCATCACCCCGCCAAGCCAGATCAGCAGTCGTCCCAACATTCGAAAAGCCCACGGCAGGAATTGCGCGAGGACAATCCCGATCACGATAAAGAAAACGAATATTGCGCCGAAATTGATGTTGGGCATCACAGCACCTCCCTCGCCGCGCGCCGGGCTTCTTCGATGGCGCGCGACAAATCGGCCCAAGTAACCGGCAGGTTCCAGCCTCGCTTCCTGACGACGTTCTCCAGCGCCTCCAGCGGCGTCGGTCGCGGCGGGCGCGCAAGGTGGCTGTTGGGCGGAACGTCAAACGTCGGTTGAGCCGCTGGAATTGGCACGCTCATCGCGCGCATCTGCATGCGGTCCCGCTCATCGCGCAGCCGCTCCAGTTCCGCCCGCACAGACTCCGGCGACTCGCCTAGCGCCTCCCACGCAGCCAGCGTCTGCACAAGCCATCGCGGCGACCAGGCAACTTCACGGAACCTCCGCAGTTCATCGGCCATCGAGTTCACTGGGGAAATGCGGCCGTCCGCCCACTCGTCCAAAACCGCGTCAGCCACTCGACTCACTCGCTCACTCATTGCCTTGCTCCTTCACCACGCGCTCAACGTTGTCTCCGGCCAGTTTTAGCGCGGTCGTTAGCCACTGGTACTCGGCAAAGCTTCCGTCAGGCGCACGCGCTGCGAATGCTCGTTCCGCCTCCACCAGGTCCGCCAGCGCGCGGAGTTCGGCGGCGTGACGCTTGTAGATCGCTGCAAACGCCTCGTCAAAATCGCTCTTTTCGCCAGCCAGCGAGCGGTAACGTTCCCACTCGTCAGCCCTCGCGCGCAGCACCGAGGCGGCGGTCACGGCCCGGCCCTCTTCAGCACGCCATAGAACGCGTCCCACTCGAGGTTCTTGATGTCGTCCTCGAGCAGCACCGGCCACGCCGGCAGCCCATGCTCGTTGCGCAAGCGCGAGGCGAGCGCGAGACACTGGCCCGCCGCGTCGGGGTCGAGCGCCACACGAACGCTCGTGATGTCGTGCAGGCGCACGCAGTCAGTGACAAAACGCGCGTCAGCGTGAACGCCTCCGAGCGCAATCGCGTAGTGAGCGGCGTGAGCCGCGAGCCGGATCGCCGACAGGTGGTCCTCGACGATCCATAGCACCGGCAGCGCGCGGTGCCGAAACCACCACGGCTGGTAGAGCGAGTGCGCCGGCACGTCCGCCGTGCGCCACGTCCGCACGACGCGTCCAGTCTGTCCGGCGCCGATAGGGAAGTCCCGGCGCGAGACGTGGCCGTTGAGCTCGCCCCCAGGCCCCCATAGGGAGTACACGAGCTCCTCGCCCTCGGGCGCGTCTCCACAGAACAGACCGGCGCAGAGTACAACAAGCTGCCAGTTTACGCCGAAGCACCGCTGAAGCCGGCTCTTGTACATCTCGCCGTCGAGCTGCGCGTGCGGGTACGGGCGCGGCTCGAACGCCTTGGCCCGGCCAGTGAACGAGCCGCCCCCGTAGCCCTTGAAGCCGCACGAGGCGCGGTGGCAGAAGTAGCTGAAGCCCGACCCGTCATCGCGGTACGTCAGCGACAGCGAGACCTCGCCGCTCGAGCCGCCCCCGCATAGCGGGCACACGTACTTGCCGGTGGCTTCGGGTGGGTGCTTGGCGAGCTCTTCACGAGCCGCCGCGTACTCAGCGCGCGTGTAGTCGCTCATCGCGTGAGCCCCTTGAAGAATCCGTCGAGCGCCGCGAGGCAGACCGTGGAGACGGCGACCGCGCACGCGCCGGCGACGCCGAACAGGGTCAGCGGAACTACGATCGGCGGCAGCGCCGCGTTCAGCGCGAAGATCCCTAGCTTCTTCATTCGTCACCTCCCCATTCCTCGTACCCGGACCAGTCTACGCGGTCGTAGTGCTCGAAGTCAAGCGGCCTCGGCGTGCCGTCCCGCTTGAAGCCCACGGTGTACCCGCGATCGTCCTCATCCTCGTCGACCGGCTCGAGCGGGCGAGCCAGATCGTCCC
>ERZ869929.822-NODE-822-length-13878-cov-4.594661_pt1 | contig 13878 bp, 16 predicted proteins | sample MGYA00579312_ERZ869929 | MGnify/ENA primary metagenome ERZ869929 (study PRJEB32216, sample SAMN09231818) | wastewater metagenome | place: USA: Maryland | collected 2016-08-09 | study: EMG produced TPA metagenomics assembly of the PRJNA472060 data set (Reclaimed... | reverse complement strand
AAGGTCTGCGCCAAGGATGACACCCACGAGCCCGAACATGAGCCCGAACGCCGCAAGCCCTCCCACAAGAAGGATGGTTGCGAAAAGCCCCATGATGAGGTCATACTGGGCGACCACGCCGGCATTTATTGCCCCGCTGCCTATTATGACATCCGAGCCTATTGCCGCGCTGCCGACGTAATAGTATGACTTGTTTGCGCTTGGGATGGTGCAGATGACTGTGCCTGAGCCGGTGTTGACTGAATTTTCACAGACGAGTGGGTTGCTGTAGGTGCCTATCTCGTACAGGCGCAGCGTCAGCTTCGTGCCTGTGCCTGACGGGTTGTTGGAGGTGCAGTACACTGTGCCGGCAGTGGTGTTGACCACGCAGCCGACGCCGACTGCATTGATGAACGCCGAGTACTCATTTGCCTGCGCGCTGCTGACATAGATTGTGCTGCTGCAGAGCGTGGCTGAGGGGTCGCATGGCAGGGTCGCGGTGCCTGATGTGAAGAGTATTTGGTTGTCCTTGATGACGACGTACCGGTAATTGACCTCGTTTGCAACTGCATAGCTCTCAGCAATTCCATTCACGTTGCTCTTGCCCATGCTCACGAGGATAAGTTGGTTTGTTGCGGGGTAGTATCTCAGCACCTGCACATAGGCATTCTCAACCGCCTGGCTTGCCCCTTGGAGGATGATGTACTGTGTGGCGACGCTGCCGGTGGTGTTGAGGTTGTACAGGCTCACGTTGTACTGAGTGGGCACTGTAATTGACTGGTTGAGCAGGTAGTAATAGAGGTTCCTGTACCCTGAAGCCCTGAATTGCTGTATGCTGTCAACGTAATAGGTGCCGCTGTTGAGGTTCAGGCAGAGCCCGACGCTCGGCACTGGGGTGCTGAAGTTGTACGAGAAATTGCGCGCGTAGCTGCCGTTTGCGGCTGTCAGGGTGAATGTCGCGTCCATGGTTGAGTTTGTCGGGGTTGCGACTGCCGCCTGGTCAAAGAAGCTGAAGAGGATGATGCGCGTGCCGTTCACAACGTTGCAGTCTGTCATATTGGCAAAGAGCAGTGTTGTGGTGTTGCTCGTATTCGCGCTCAGCACAGGGGTGGAATTGAGGAAGGTGAAGAGCCATGCGATGCTTATTGTGGTGCTGTTGTTGGCGAGGACTGGCGGGTTTACGAGATAGTAGAAGTTGCTGCCTGACTGGTTCGGCGTGTAATTCGTGCCGTTGTACTGAAGTGTCGCGCTCAGGTCTCCGGCGTAATTCTGAAGGCTGATGTTCAGGCTGATGTTGTCGGGGGCAATGTCGCTCTCAGGGTTGGAAAAGCCGACCAAGGTTGAGTATGAAAAGCCGCTCACGCTTTGGTTGGCCATGCCGACGCAGTGCTCTGCGAGGTCGCAAACACTGCCTGAGTAAGTGAAATTAGCAGGGGAATTCGGGAAGGAGTAGATGCAAAGCGTGGCGTTCACCTTGGTCATGTTGTAGGTGGTGCCGTTGACAGCAACTGTGCAGTTTCTGAAGTTCGTCTCAACAAAGGTAAGATTGTAGGTGATGTTCGGGGTTGCGCTGACGTAGTACTGCGCCCCAGCGGTCGGCGAGGCGAAGTTGAGGTTTGTGGGCAGTATGCTGTCAATCACCACCGTCCTGTTGGCAGTGCTTGCGTTCACGGATGCGTTCGTGCTGTTGTAGGCAAAGACAGAATAGGAATATGCCCCATCTGCAAGCGTCAGGTTTATTGAGCATGAGCCATTCGGAGCCGAGCCAGCAAAGGTCATGTTGTACATGGTGCCGTTGACTGAGAGGTTGCAGGCATCAACATTCGTGGTGGCATTCACGAAAAGGGGCGGCTCAATAACCGCGCCGTCTGCCTGCGAGTTTGCGGCGTAATTGACGTTCACTGTTGCAGGCGCAGTGGTCAAATATCTGACAATCACAACCCCTGAGCCGCCTGCTCCTCCGTTGCCTGGTGCTCCATCATTGCCTCCCGCGCCTCCGCCGCCTCCCGAATTCGCCGTGCCTGCTCCACCCGTTGCTGAAGTTTGAGAGCCGTTGCCTCCACCACCGAGCCCGCCCGCGCCCGCAGGTCGCCCGCCGTCCGTGCCTCCTCCTCCTCCGCCTGCATAATAGACATTGGAGCCGTTTATTGTGTAATTCAAGCCTATGCCTCCCTTTCCTGCATTAGAGGTATTTCCGGCTGCGCCAACCGCGCCAGCGCCTCCTCCTCCGCCTCCTGTGTGGAATGTGTCGGAAGAGCCGCCGCCGTCATTACCCTGCCCCGCCGTGCCTGCTGCCCCTGCTGCGCCCCATCCTCCGCCTCCCGACCCTCCTGCAGATGGCGCATTAGCTGGCGGGTCGCCTCCTCCTCCTCCACCTCCGACTGCCGTGAGTATTCCAAACGAAGAGTTGCCGCCCTTCACTCCGGTGGCTGTTGAGGTTCCGCCCACTCCTCCAATCCCAATCACAACGGAGATGGCACCGGTCGCATTGTACGAGGTGTTATAAATCAATCCACCCGCTCCTCCTCCTCCTCCTCTTGAGCTTCCGCCCTGCCCTCCTCCTGCTACTATGAGGACTGTAGCATTTATCTCCCCGCTGACGTTGAAAGTTCCGTTTGATGTGAACGTGTGCACAGTATAAAGCCCATCAGTGGTAATGGTGCCGCCTGTGGCGTTGTAGGCAAAAGCAAGGCTCGCCATCAGCATCAGCGCGAGTATGCCAAGCATCCTCTTCATGGCAAACGCCTCCCTATCCTCCGCAGCAGCGTGCTCATTCTCCTTGACGTGCGCTTGAGCTCAGCACGGTACTGCAGCACTTCTCTCTTCGTCAATCCCTTCATTTTCATGCACCAAATCAATTCCTATCGGTCTCTTGCACGCGGGGCACACCCCCTCAACGCCCATCAGTCCGGTCGGGCAGAAGAGATGGCGGTGGCCTTCAAAGCCGCATGCGCACTTCACGAGCGCGAAAATCGCCTCAAGGTCGGGCTTCTTGGCAAAGCTCCTTCCATCAGAAGCCAAGGTCAAGGTCTCCCTTCCTTTTTCTGAATTTCTCTGCGCTCTCAAGCCTGCCGCCTATGTTAAGCGCACGCGAAGCTCCGCGGCTCAGCGCCTCATGCGGCACGAGGCGCCCAAGGTTGTGCTTTATCCTCTCAACCGGATTGCGTATTGGCATCTTGCTTGACTTGGCATAGCCGACGTGCTCAATGCCCTCAAGCGCGCCCTCGCGCCTTTCGTGCCTCAGCCGCCTCCTTGCGATGTTGCCGGCTCGCAGCCAGCCTATCTTCTCCAACCCCATCAAAATCACCTTTTCCTCCTGTGGTCTTTCACAATCTGCCTAATCGTCCTCGCCGAGAAGAGCGGGTGCTCCCTCTTTTCCTTCCGGTACTGCGACCAAAAGCTGCTCATGTCAACCGCCCCCTCCCTTCGCAAAGACTGCGATTGCGAATATGACGCCGAGGAGTATGCTGATGAAGGGGAAGTTTGAGATTATGAGCGTCCAGCCGGTGAACAGCGCCGCCGTGCTTGACATCGCGTTGTTTGAAAACATGCCCATCCATGCGTTTGACAGGAAGATTGAGAGGAAGGCGAAGATGATTTGAACAACGAAGAACAGGATGAAGAATATAGGCTGCGTGCGCACGAGGAAAGCCGAGCCGATGAGGGCGAGCCCAAGCGCCACAATCACAAACGGGGCGACCGAATTGAAGGAAAAGATGCCGTCGTAAGCATTCTTCATTGAGGTGTCCAAGAGCGGGTTGCCGGTGTTCTGCATCAGTGAAAGCGCGTAAGCCATCACCACGGCGAAAATCCCTATGAAAAGGATGAGGATAAGCATAATGAAATAGTCGGCAAGAAATCCACGTTTGGCATTTTTCATAAAATCACGCCAAGGATACCCTCGGATTTATCTGTGGGAGGAATTGGCGCAGTTTCCAGTTTTTTCTGCACCTCTGAATAATGCAAATCGCAGATACTTCCAGCATAGCCATAGTGTTCCCACCTTGCAGGGTAGCCACAGATACGGCATTTTGCAGGTTTATCTCTGCGTTTGAAGCCATGTGTTCTACAATTTTTGACTTTGCGATAGTAGCTTTCAAACAACATCTTTGCTCACCTCTAATGTCTTTTGTGCTGTGATGTCTGTAACTCTTTTTTCTGCGATTTGGTAATACTTCTCTGAGATTTCAATTCCAAGGAAGTTACGTCTATTTTTTAGTGCCATCTTTCCAGTTGTGCCACTCCCCATCATAGGGTCCATTACTAAATCGCCTTCGTTGCTCCATGAGAGGATATGGTCTTCTGCAAGCTTTTCAGGGAAGGTGGCTGGATGCTCAAAAGCTATTGCGTCTGTTGTTCCTTTTGCAAATCCAACACCATATTCCCAAATGTTGAACCTTACGCTTTTGTCTGCGATAATGTATTTGCCTTTTTTAGTTAAGCTTCCATCTTTTTCTCTAATGGACCTATCTCCCCACGTTGATTGCCCTGCACACTTGTTTGGTCTATCTCTGAGAAGATTGACTGTTTTTGGCAGTCCCTTTGAGAGAATAAACATATACTCAAATGTATCAAAGTATCTGTTTTTGTGTGGAGTTGATGAACTATTTTTGGAGAATATTATTACGTCATAGACCTTGAACCCCGTTTGCTGAAAGAATAGTGCTTGTTTGAATGATGTTAAGGACCTATTTCCTTCTTTCACTGCATCTTTTACTACCCAAACAACCACTCCACCTTGCTTTGTAACTCTAAATAGTTCCTTTGCTATTGGTTCAAAGTCAAAGGAATAGCCTTCATAAACTCGCAGGTCATCATAGGGTGGGGACGTTACTGTGAGGTCTATTGAAGTTTCTGGTAGTGCTTGCATCTTCTCTAAGCAGTTTCCAAGGACCAGTTTCAGCATGTAAAATCACCTATCTTACTCTGCTTGTCAGGACTGCCATAGACCGCAAACTGGAAAACATCTTTGCCCTGCTGCTCAAGGATGTATCGCTTCACTGCATCTTGGCTCACATGCCCAGCGCTGCCGACGTAGTAGCCCCTTGCCCAGAGGTTGTCGTATTCCTTCAGCGTGGGATAGCCAAGATGCTTCAGGTTGGGGAAGCACCTGCGAAGCTGGATGCTTGTGTTGCCCTTTATCTTGTGGATTATGTCCGAAGGGCAGTCTGACGGGCTTGCGCTTACAAACAGGTGTATATGGTCTGGCATTACTTCCAGCGCAAGCATGTCAAGCTCCAACTCCTCGCAGTTGCCCTCTATGATGTCTTTGAGGACTTCCGCAACCCTACCGACAAGCAGCTTCTTCCTGTATTTCGGTATCCAGACGAAGTGATAATTGATGTTGTGCTTGCTGTGGCTGCTTGTTTTCACCGAGCTAATCTTTACCTGCAAGTCGTATTTCGCAGGGTTGAAATGTGGATAGTTTTTTCCCATGGTTTTCACCGTTTAACGTCTAAAGCCCTCCGCCTTTAGGCGGGGGATACTTTTACTTTGCATACCTCTTCACCGCCATCCTCAAGAGCACCATATACCTCTCTGCAATGGCGTCGGAAACTCTGTAAAACCCATACGCGAGCTCAAGGAAGTACGGGGCGCTGCAATGCAGCCACCGCACCGAGGGCACGCTTTGCATGGTCGCCTGCAGTTCGGCAGTCGCAACCTGCATCTCTTCCCTTTGTGCAATAGCAACTTTCTCGGCTTCCGTGATAGCTATCTGCGAAGCTGGGAAGTACTCCATCACCTACGCCTCCGTATGCGCCCAAGGATGCCCTTTTTAGGCATTGTTCCGAGCGCCTTAAGCATTCGTACCCCCGCACCTGCAAAAGAGCCCCTGCCGCCCGATATGGGGCGAAATTCAAAGCCTCCAAGAGCCTGTTGCGACTTCAGAATGCCTTTGGGCACCTTCGCCTTGATGTTGAGCGAGGTGGCGGTGAGCGATGGCTGATAGGCAAACTTCTGCTTGCCCCTCTTCCCAAGCTGGCTCTTGCCCCCAAGGAAGTTGAGCGCCTTGAAGCGGAAGACCGGCAGCCTTATCTCGGTTGGGGGCGGCGGCCTTCCGCGCAGGGGGATGCCTGGCACCTTGGGTATGAACGTAGTCCTTGATGGCTCCCTTATCCTGAGCACCTCGGTAATCCTCGTGCGGGTGAGCGTCGGCTGAGGCTGCAATTGCTTCACAAGGGTCTTCAGCGCAACCGGCTGGAAGGTGTCCTGCCTCGGCTTCTGCACAGGAAGGATGCGCTGCCTGCTGATGAAGCCTGCTATTCTGCCTGCGTTGTTCTGCCTGACTGCCTGCAGCAGCGAGGGCATAAGCGAAGTGCGCACCCTCCTCTGCTGCGGCTGGATTGTAAAGGTGCCCTGAAGCCTCGCCGGCCTCACGTTCACCTTGAGCGACTGCTTTTGCTGCGCCTTCTGCGCAAGCGGCTTTGGCTTCTGAAGCTGCACCATGCCTCCCCTGAGTTGTACCTGTCCCGCCCCGAGCTCCCTGCTCGCCTGCCTCTCTGCCGTCTTTTGGATTGTGATGGTGCCGGCTCTTGAGACCACCTGCGCGAAGTTGCCCCCGCCAAAGTCAAGCACCTTGCCGCCCTTCGGGATTGTGAAGGCGGGTGAGCCTGAGGTAAGTAGCTTTGGGAGCGGTCGCCCCTCAAGCTGCTTCAGCGCATTTGCGCCTATGCTTGAGAACGGCTTGGGCTCGCGCGCATATCTTCCGAAGCGCTTGCCTGGGCTCTCCGCAATCTTCATCTCTTCCCCGCGCAGAATTCTGCCGAGGTCTTCAAAATTGACGGGCTTGAGCCCAAGCCGGTTGAGGCTGACTGAAAAGGAAGGCATCGGCTCGTAGGCGGCAAGCTTGCCGCCGCGCCGAAGCAGGCTGAACGTCTCGCCAGCGCTGAGCGATGCTTCACCCGCCCTCGTTTGGAATTTGAAAAGGTCAACCGAAGTGCCGCTGCTCATCACCGACTTGCCGGCAATTGTCCCCTCTGTCAGGGAAGAGACGAATTTGACTGGAAGCGGCACGCGGGGCGCATAGGTAAAAGCCTCTGCCTGCTGCCTCGCAACCTTGATGAGCGCGTTTGTCGGGGCGGATGAGAAGCCGGTTGAGCCCTCAATCATCCTTAGCCCGCTTGCAACCTCAATGGGATTGGCAGGCGTCGCTATACGCTCAAGCGAAAGCTCGCGCAGCGAGAAAGCCTGCGCCCCTGCGGGCGACTTGAGCACGCCGCTTATGTCTGCGATGCCTGTTGCCGGCACTGTCCCGAATTGCTTTGAAGCCTCAAGCACCGGCTGGCTTGTCTCGGTAAACGTAAACCTTCCGCTGAACGTCCCATATGGGTACTCAATCCTCTCAAGCGTCATGCCGACACGCTTGCCGGCAATCAGGGACTTGCCAGCATTTGAAGCCTCGGCAATCACCCTCTCAATCGGGCTCAGCTTCTGAGTTGCGATGAGGTTGCCGTACAGGCTCCCCCTGTAGGTCGTGCCCATGATTGTGTCCGTCTTTATTGCATCGCTTCCGATGCTGCGCGCCCCCACCTTCATCAGGTCTGTGCTGTCTCTCAATCCGGTGCTGCGTATGAATTTGCCCTCGGTGATTGTCCCGTAAATTCCCGTCTTCGCATCCTCAACGACCGCAAGCGTCGTGGTCATTTTGTATTCGGGCACTCCCCGCCTGAAGAGGCTGCCGCCGGCTGGGATGAGGACGCTTTGCCCTGCAAGCTGTATGAGCGCGGATGGGTCTGTGAATGTCGCCGCGGTGCTCACTGCGACATCCCTGACCTGCGACTTGAGCGGCGCAAAGTCTCCGGTTCTCGCGCCCTCAAGCCCCAAAAACCAAGCCTTTGTAGTCCCTCCGAATGTCTTTGCGCCAATTTCGGGCAGCTTGTAGATGAAGCGCCCAAGCATCGGAGGGGCGAGCGCAATATCTCCTATCGCCTGCCCAAGGCTCGTGTCCTGCTTTCCCTTGAACGTCTGAATGCGATTTATGAAATCCTCGTCAAGCGAGACGAATGAGGAGACCACCGGCAGGCTTTCAAAGCCCTTTTGGAATTGCTCCGCCCTGCTCTCATACCCTTTGTAATAGTCGTTCAGGTAGCCGACTGTGCCGGTCGCCTGTGGTTGCGCGACCGCGACTGCTGAGGGCTGCCCTGGCTTGATGAGTGTAAGCTCCACCCCGCCCATCGTTGACTTGGGGATGACTGTGTACCCTTGCCTCTCGTAGTTTGCAATGATTTGGTCAACTGTCATCTCTGAGAAGATTGGCGCCTGCACTGGTATCTTTGACATGGGCGCCTCGCTCGTGGCGTTGCTCCCTCCTGCTGTTCCTGAGGTTATCTCGTAGCCGAGCCCAGCTATAAAGCCCTTGCCTGTGAGTTCCGCCTGCGCAAGCCCCTTCTCGGTCAGGCTGCTGTAGGACATCTTCCCAATCTTGCTGCTCAGGTTTGAGCCCTTGTCCCAGTTCGCAATCACTGTGGCGAGCGGAAGACCGGTTTGAAGCGCGACATACTGTTGGTCTGCAAAGGTGGCTTCCTGCCTCACGCTCTCGGAGGTGAACGGCTTATATGTCGCCGCAACCTGCGTGGTGCTCCTCTGCTGCGCCTGCGTTGCGCGCGCGGCCGCCTGCTGCGATGCAATCTGCGACCCGCTCACAACGCCCTGCGAAGCCTGCTGCGTATTGTACTGCGCCGCGAACGTCCCGTAAGTCCCGCGGTACCCTGATGCGACCGCTTCATTGTAAGCGCTTATCTGCTTGCTTTCGTACTGCCTGTTCGCCTCAACAAAGCCGGCGGAGCCAGGCGTCAGCCCCTTGCTCACCGAAGCCGCGGCTGCTGCCTTTGCCGTGCCTGAGGCAAAGCCAGAAGTGTCATACACTACGTTGCCCGCCGCATCCCTCCCAATCACGTTGCCATTGTTCACGGAGTAGGTGATGCCGTTGCTTGTGCTCGTGCTGCCGCCTGAAGAAGTGCTCGGACTGCTGCTTGTTATTGAGTAGTCAATGACCTGCCCTGGCTTCGCGCCGCCTTGTTCCTTTGCAACAGCAGGGGAGATGTAGCTTGTCATGCACATTTATCGCATAACTATTATTTAATCCTTTCCTAACGTCGGAGAAATACAAGGGGGGTAAGAAGGCACGGCGGTGCGCCCGCGCCGTTTTCTTCCCGCCTGCAGTGCGCCCTTCACTTTTACGCTTTGCAGATATTTAAACTTTTGGCTTATTGTCAAGGTACTGCTTGACGAATTGCAGGAAGTCGGGCGTAAAGTACTTCTTCGGCAGGCTCTCAACGTCAACGAGCTGGTCTGCAATCGCCTGATAGAAGGTGTCTGCCATCTGCCTCATCTTGTCTTCCGAATAGCCGGCAAGCGCCCCGAGCTCGTTGAGCGGCAGTTGGTATCTGAAGTTCAGGTACGAGGCGACGCGGGCAATCGCAAGCTCAGCCCTCGTCGTGTTTTGGAGCAGGCTTTGCATCTTCTCCCACTTGTCAAACTCCTTGGCGAGGTCTTGCTGCGACTGCTCCTTATGGCTCAGATACTCTGCCTTCTCTTCGGGCGTGTCCCAGTCGGGAAAGGTGAAGTAGAATAGAGCGCAGGGGTTGGCGTCAAAGTTCTGCAGTATGCGCTCGTCGCTCATATTGTCTGCCTTGGTGCTCAGTTCCTTCTCCCTCATGGCATCCAATCCCCACACGTCAAGCGAGCTTTGTATGTCCCTGTTCATCAGCAGTATTGCCTTGCCACGTCGGTAAATATATATCCAAATCGTGATATGTGCACGTCGCCAGCGGGGGTCAATGCCTACAAATGTAGGCGTGCAAATTAGGACGTTCTTGTTGTGCGAGGCGAATTGGTTGAAGAGTTGCTGAAGCCACCACTGCTCTTTGTCGTAGCGCCGCTCGGTGCTGAATACCTTTTCGCCCTCGTCAATCCAACTCGTGCTCTTCGCGGGGGAATTGAAGAGCTTGCGCCATGTGTCGCCGTGCTTCGGGTTGCCTATGTAGTTTTGGTCATAGGTGAAGCCAGGGTCAAGCCGCTTGATGATGTGATGCGCAAGGCAGCTTTTCCCCTTGCGCACCTTGGCTGTGATGGCGACGCAATTGAAGAAGTCGCGTGCCTGGTTGTCCTGCATGATTTTAATGACATCCTCAAGCCGTCCTTGCCTCAGCATGCAAATCACTTCTGCCTCATGCTGTCAAGCTTGTCGTCGTAGGTTCTTTCCCTCGTGGCACGCGGGAAGAAGTTATGCTCAACAGCGGCGGTGGTTAGGATGGAGAAGAAAAGGTCAACGTCGTTGAAGAGCCGCCTGAAGTTCGTCTTGCGGAAGATGGGGTCTGCAGTCCGGTACTTGTCCATGCGCCTTTGCAGGTCGTCGTGCTTCTTAATCATGGTCGCAAGCTCGCAATCCGCGTCAAGCTCCTTCTCCTTGTTGTACCTCTTCTCAAAATACGGCTGCTCCATCCTGTAAACCTCGTGCACATGGTCAAAGAGGGAAGGCAGCAGCTTGATATTGTCGCGGGAGGACTGGAAGGCGAGCTGCGCCATCTCAAAGAAGTTGGCGAAGTCCTGCAGGTACCTCTCGTTTGCCGACCATCCTATATTCGTGTGCGGCTCCTCCTTCATTGCCATGGTCATCCCTTGGGTGCAGTCTCAACTCCGAAGGGCAAGCCGCCAAGGTTGCCAGGCTTGACGGTGGTGCCGTTCGTTTGGTTGGTCGGGTGTATTGCCTCGTAGCATCCGCTCATCTTGTCGGCCGCTGCGCTGAATGCGGTTGCGACATCTCCCACCTTCAAGAAAAGGAAGAAGAGGAAAAGGATGATGAGCACGTTGCCAAATGTCTGAAGCAGCGGGAAAATATTTTGCTTCAGCCAGTCTTCAAAATCATTGCGCTTTCTTATCCACTCGTGGATTTTCCAAAGCAGGTAGCCTCGGTTGCTGTCATAAACGGGCTTGTACTCCTTGGTGCTCGGTTGATACTTCACAGGGAAATACTCCTCGCCCTTGTCTCCCATGACGCCCACGACCTTTGCGAATGGCACGACGCGCCTGCCAAACCAAATTTCCTTATCATAGACATAGGAAAAGTCAAAGCCCTGCACCATCTTGCCGAGCGAGAGCAGGCGCCACTCCTTTGAGCCGGTCTTCTGCCCCTTCTCACCGATAATGTCAACATAGCCGAGCCGGTCTGCAATCTCACGCATCTTGCCCTTTTCACCCTGCGTATTCTCTCCCTGCGTATAGCTGACCTCGGCGCGGAGGGGGTACTTGCGCCGCTCAAGCATCTCGGCCATGCCTATGATTGCAGGCAGCAGCAGCATTAAGAACGTCAAAGCTGCGAGCACGAGCAGGTCTGCCTTCATTATGGCGAGGAAGGCGATGACCGGCAAGCCCATGAGTGCCTCAAAGGCGAGGACTATGATTAGCAAAAGCACTTTGTTGACCATGACAATCACTCCTTGTAGGCACAGAACGTGCCCCAATATGCGACTGCGAAAGCCATGAGCCCAAACAACGCGCCGTAAGCGAATGACCTTGTTGCTATGGCGCCAAAAAAGCTGACGATTATGAAGAACGCCATGCCGCTGAAGGCGGCGAGCAAGATGCGCTTGGTGCGCTCCCTGGCTTTGCGTATCTCAACAATGTGGCCATACACGACCAGTAGCATCTCCTTCTCACTCGGCATCAAAACCACCCTCCTACATTTGCGCGTCCCGCCTCATCTTGTCAAGCGCACTCGTGCTCAAGCCCGAAGGCGTCTCACGCTCCTCGTCCTTGTCAAGTCCCAACAGGCGCCTTATTTCCTTGCCTGTCGGCCTCATCTTGTTGCGCTCCTCATCGCCTATGCCTCGCCTGTACACCACTTCAAGCAGGTCGTTCACGACCACGACTGCCTCAAAGAGCATGCTGTCTGTCAGTTCATACTCGTCAATGTTCTGCACCATCATAGCAAAGAAAGCCTCCATGTCCGAGCTCATCACTGTAAACATGCGCTTCTCCCCCCTCTCCTTTTCTCCCCAGTTGGTGAGGGCGATATGCTTGCCGAGGCGGGGCTCAAGAAAGCGCACTATTGCCTCAACTCCCTTCTTGTTGATGCCCACCATCTTGCTTGGGTCTCGCCTGTAAACGAGTACCTCATCCCCATTTTCCATTTTCTTTGTCCTCGGTACAAGCCCAAGGTACTTGATGCGCAGCGTCTTGATTATGCTTTGGAAGTCCTGCGCGCGCTCAAAGTAGGATGCTTCAGAGCCAAGGGATGCGTCAACCAAGTAGGTACTTTCTAAGTCGTGTTCGTTGTATTCCTCCTCATCAGAAGCCGGTTGGGAATTCGTGGGTGCCGGCGTAGCGAGTGATTGCATGATATTGTTGCAACCTAAAACTTCAAAATACTTTCGGTTCAGGCAGACGCCGCAACACTTGCCCCTCCTTTCCTATATAAGAGCATCAGAAAGTAGCAACACTATTATAAATGTTGCTACAGTAATACCCTTGGTGATGGCAATGGAGCAAGAAGTATCAACTATTCGGACGCTGGAAGTCAACGCCCACATAGGCGCAAGCAACTGGCGCAGGTGGAAGGAGGGGGCACCCCACACTTCCGGTAAACAAGGAGGCGAATGAACATGCCAAAGATAAGACTGGCCAGCAAGAGCGGCACCTTGGAAGTCAGCCTGATGCGCGAGATGCAGAGCGAAGGCTACACCCGCGGCAGGATTGTCAAGTGGGTCAAGACCTCAGACGGCTGGCTACTCACTCTTGACAATGGCGCGGCAATAGGTGTGCCGGTTGCCAGTGATGCTCAAGTCGCAACCGAGACGCAAGCGAGCTCGGGCGAAGCAGGAGCAATGGGCGAAAGCCCCAAGGTGTAATCCATGGAAGAGCCTGCGCATGTCAGGGCAATCAATGCACCTGAAAATGTTGCTATCACTGCTCCCCATGGGCACAAGCCAGGGGAGGCAGAGGTCGGTAATTCACCTCCCACACCCTTTTTCTCTTCTGCCTCCGCTGACGCTCCTAAGCAAACTCGGCTTGAGGTGCCTGAGCAGCAGAGCTATCCTGTTCCGGCTTGGCAGCAGGCGGCCGAGCATTCAAAAATTCCACGCATCAATTGGCGCTCCATCCTCGGCAAGTCTCTCAGTTCACTGGTCGCCGAGAAGCTTGCCGAGGGTTGGAAAAGACTGCAGATAGAAGACTACCTTTTCCACGAAGCCGCCGGCCGCGCAGACCTTGAGAAGGCTGGCTGGACGCATGGGGAGATTGCAAAAAACGTCAGGATTGGCGTCTCTGCGCGCATCGCTGAGATGCACAGCGAGAAGACCGCCTACAAGACGCGCAAGGCGGAGGGCTTGGTGTGGCGCGCCAACATCATTGAGACAAAGGCTGGCACCCGCATCATAGGCGTTGCGCGGGAAGTGCCAATAAAGGCAGGCACCCTCGTGGAGGTGAGCCTGAGGATTGTGGAGGTATGAGCCTTCATTGGGTATATAAAGGGGATGAGAATGGCGGGCGGGTATGACAGCATTGGCAAAACAACAGATGCCTTGGCCTATCAGGTGCGCAGGCTGCAGCGCATACGGGTAGGGTGGGCTGACCCTTCCGAACGTCAGAAAATCCACAAGGAGATTGACAGGCTCGCGCATAAGATTATCAATGAGAATGAGTACATTGAAGCCCTCAAAACGCTGCATGAACAAAGGGCGAAAAAAACAACGGCTTTCATTGGGGTATGAGACTTATGACGTTAAACACGAATTCGGCTCACGACGGAGCCAAAAAACGAAAATCGCGCAAGTTCTCATCTACTAATGAAAACCCTACTTGGAAGCCCCCAACGCTCTTCAAATGGTCAGGTCATCATATCCGCTTCAGTTGGTACCTTGACGGCACGCCGCAGAGGATGGTGAAGAAAAGCGTGCGGAT
>ERZ869929.821-NODE-821-length-13901-cov-3.746136_pt1 | contig 13901 bp, 11 predicted proteins | sample MGYA00579312_ERZ869929 | MGnify/ENA primary metagenome ERZ869929 (study PRJEB32216, sample SAMN09231818) | wastewater metagenome | place: USA: Maryland | collected 2016-08-09 | study: EMG produced TPA metagenomics assembly of the PRJNA472060 data set (Reclaimed... | reverse complement strand
TTTGCTGTGACGCTATCACCAGCGGCACATCGTGGGACTTGGGCGTTTACAAAACTGACCTTGGCGCAGTAGTAGACAAGGACATCCTGATGGCAACCCAAACTCTTGCTTCGGCACTTACCCGTGCTACCGGCCATCAGCTTGGTCTGGGCGCTGTAAACGTGGACAAAGTAGGTGCTACGCTTGCTACGCTTTCGGGCCAAACTGTACCGGACGATTCTTACGACTTGGCGCTTACCGCCAACACCGTAGGCTCGGCTGCTGGTACGATTTCGGTTCTCGCTGAGTTCCTCGTTTCTGCATAGTAACGAGTTAATGGGGAGGGGTGCGTTATGCCTTTCGCATCCCTCCTTTCCTTAAGAGGATTCTATGGCTATTATTTCGAGTACGGAGATTTGCAAACTTAGCCTAGACCTGCTGCAAGGTGGCAGCGTTTCAGATATTACATCTGCTACGACCTCGATGACCTCGATTGAGGAAGTATGCAACCGCTGGTACGACCATACCCGCCGCAAGCTGTTACGTCAGCACCCATGGAATTTTGCTATCAAGCGCGCCGAATTGGCCGCTTCAGATACAGCCCCCTTATTCGGAGCAACTGCACAGTTTCCTGTCCCGGCTGACTTCTTGAGGCTATTGCGTGTAGTAGATGAGGATAACCGCATTATCAGTTCGGATGCGTATTTCTTCGAGAACCGTCAGTTAATGCTGCGCTGGGCGGAAGATGATGTAGCCCGCATTATTTACATCACCGATGAAGAAGATGTGACGAAGTTCGATGATTTGTTTGTTGACCTGCTGGCAGTGGAAATAGCTATGTCCATTGCGTATCTAGTAACGCAGAATAACTCTAATATTGAGCGTTTGGCTAGTATCCGTAAGACGCTTATCAGCGCGGCCAAGTCTATTGACGGGCAGGAGCAACCGCCGGAATCGCGTCGTGCTAGCATCAACCGCATGGCACGTCGCTCGCTTGGGGTATTCAACACCACCCGCCATGAGTTTTAGCTATGGCATCAGTCAACACTAGCTACCCTGATTTAAGCGGCGGGGAGATTGCTCCTAAGTATTATGGGCGTCATGACCTACAAATCTTCTACAAAGGGCTGCGCAGGGCTAGAAACTTTATCACTGAAGCCGCAGGCGGCGCGTTCTACCGTATGGGGTTTTACTTCGCGGCTAAGACGCGGGACAACCTACCAGCATGGTTAGCGGAGTTCCGCTTTACTGATACCTCAAGTTTCACGCTGGAATTTACGACAAACGCTATTCGCTTTTACCGCAATGATGGGCGAGTGCATTATGACGCGCAGGCCATTACTGGCATCACGCAGGCCAACCCTGCTGTTGTGACGTATGCGGGCGCGGATACCTACGCTAACGGCGATAGGGTGTGGATTAGCGGCGTAGTGGGGATGACGCAGGTCAATAACCGTGAGTTTACCGTTGCTGGCTTGAATGCCGGGGCTAATACCTTCCAGCTATCAGGCGTGGATAGTACGGCCTACACTGCTTATTCCAGTGGCGGCACGGTTGAAGAAATAGTGGAAGTTGCTACGACCTACGCACAAGCAGACATACCGTTCATCAAGATTGCACAGGAAAAGAATGTGATGTATTTAGCGCATCCTTCCTACAATCCTAAGAAGCTGACTTACACAAGCCCGACAAGCTGGGCATTTGCCGACCATGCGCCAACCCGCAAAAGCCGCCAGAATGCCCAAGTCATTAGCGCTATTACGGTGGCTAACCCAGCAGTGCTGACCTACACGGGCAGCGATTCATTCAGCAACGGCGACATCGTTTATATTGATGGCGCAGCGGGTACGACTGAGGTGAACCAGCGCGAGTTTACTGTAGCGGCGGTGAACACCGGAGCTAACACGTTCCAGCTTTCTGGGGTTGATTCCAGCGGGTATGCTGCTTATACGGGTGGTGGCATTGTGCGCAAGGTTGTCACGGCTGCGGCTCCATTCCTTAGTGCTGGAACCTATCCGGGCGCGGTTGGGTTCTATGAGCGGCGCTTGTATTACGGTGGTAGCGATAACTTCCCTAATACACTTTATGGCAGCAATGCAGGCGAACTGGATGATTTTACCTTGCAGCTTAATACCTCGGCGGGCGCGCAACCTGAAGCTGATGAGGGGATTGAGTACCAGATTTATGGGGCAACGCGGATCGAATGGCTGAGGGGAACAGATAAGTTCCTTGCTATCGGCGCAAATAACGATGTGCTGCTGGCTTCGGGTGGTATTGATGATGTCATTACTCCGTCCAGTATTTCCATTAAGCCGACGAATAGCTTCGGCGCTGCTGATACCAATGCGGTAGGTCGAGGTTCTTTGCTTTACTACCTGCAAACGGATGGAACGACCATGCGCTCGTTCGAGTACAGCTTTGAGCAAGACAGGTATGTGCCGGTAAACCGAACTGAGGTGGCGGCGCATATTACAGAAAGTGGCATCAAGCAATTCGACTATCTCGAAGCGAATAATGACGTGCTTTGGGCTGTTAGAAATGACGGTAAATTGACGGGTATGACTGCTAGTAGTACGGAGTCGATTAGCGGCTGGCACCTTCATAATACGGACGGTAATTTCATCAGCATTTGCTCGTTAACGCGGCCTAGTAAAGAGGCGCAGCTTTGGGCGTGCGTGTCCCGCACAGTAAACGGGGCCACCCAGTATAACGTCGAGTTCATGACGGACACTCCTACTTATCCTCAGATTGAGGATTATTTCAGCGAGGGTGAGGTTGAAGCCACTGATAAGTTGGCATGGCTGAATATGATGAATGAGGCCCAGCGGCAATATATCCACCTTGATAGCGCGCTAACCTATGATGGCTCGGAGTTTGCTACTGTTACAATGACACCGGGGGCCGTAAGTGGCACAGGCGTGACATTCACCGCAGGCGGCGCTGTATTCACTGCCGGTATGGTAGGGCGGCAAATCGTGCGTAAATCCATCACCGGCTATGAAACCGGGGTAGCGGAGATTACCGGGTATACCAGTTCTACAGTCGTTAGCTGCACCATCCTTGAGAATTTCAATAGCACTTCAGTAATTCCCATTGATGAGTGGTATCTGACTACTGATGCGGTAACTGACGCAGGCCATTTAGAAGGGCTTGAGGTGCTTGTCGTAGCGGATGGGGCACAGCACCCGCCTATAACGATTACAAACGGCGTAGCTACGTTAGAACGCCAAGCAGCGGTATTCCATGTAGGGCTTGGGTATCGCGGGGAGTTAGAGACGAACGATCTTGAGGGTGGTGGGCTTAACGGAATATCGCAGACAAAGCCAAAAGCCTTGTATCAGGTTGGCATCAGGTTCCTTAATTCGCTTTATGTCAGGTATGGCGTGAGCCGGTATAAGCTGAACCAGATTGAGGGACGCACTTCGACGATGAGAATGGACCGCCCGCCCGTTCCTTTCTCTGGTGACCAGCGCGTGACGTATGCTAATGAATTGGCCGATGATAGGCAGGGTGGATGGACTAAGAGCAAGCGCGTTGTTTTAGTACAAGATTTGCCATTTCCATGCTATATACAACTAGTGGTTCCTTATTTCTCGGTGAGTAACTGATGTTGATTCCTTTCAAAAAAGAACACTTGGAAGTCATGGAGATGCGCTCCCATGAACAGGATATTATGGGGCTTTCTCCACATATCGGCTCTATTCTGGAACAATCCACAGTATCGCGCACGGGAGTCATTAATGGAAGGGTTGTTGCATGTGGCGGAGTTTCTAAGAATATCTACGGTTCTGGCGAAGTGTGGCTTATCCCGTCTATTTTCTTGCCGGAGCATGGCGTTACATTCTTACGATTAGTTAAGGATTGGCTAGATGATGTGGCCACCGCTTATGAACTGAAGCGCCTGCAAACTGCGTGCATCGACGATGAGTTACATAATAAATACATGGAATATCTGGGGTTTGTAAAAGAGGGTAAAATGAAGCAATATGCTTTGGGGCAGGATTACTGCCTGTGGGCGAGGGTGTAATGGGTCTGGAAACAGCATTAGTTAGTTTGGGAGTAGGAGCGGAAACCGCAGCCTCGATTGGTTCGTTCAGCACGATATTCTCCGGCCTTTCTGCGGCATCTTCCTTATTCGGCGGGGTGTCAGCAAATCGTGAGGCAGGTCGGCAAGCAGCAACAGCGCAGGCCGAAGCTAATCTTCGCGCTGAAGAAACAGCACGGGCTGGCGCGAGAGAAGCACAGTTCGTCGGCATGGAGGCTGAAAGCGTCCGACGCAGGCAAAAGCTGGCTTATCTTAAATCTGGTGTGGACCTTGAAGGCTCACCATTGCTGATGATGGAAGCAACCCGACGTAATGGTTTAGATAACGTCGAGGAGGTTCTGAGGTCGAGCAGTTCAACGGCAGGGGCGCAAATCCAAGAAGGCCGCGCCAAGGCTACCGCATTAAAATCGTCCGGCAGGCAGGCATTTATGAGCGGGATTAGCGGTGCTGGCACTGCATTGTCGAGGGTGTTCTAATGGCTGCTATTCCGGGATATGAGCGTGTTGTCGTAAGGCAGGGGCAGGTTGCAGATACGGTCAATCCGGGCGCTATTCAAAATGCTGCGAGTGGTTGGAACGCTGCAGCTAATGTGCTGGATACTGGCGCGCAGGTGCAGTTAAAGATTCAGGAAGAAGATGACAAGGCCACGCTTAATGAAATGATTATCACCCGCGAGCGGGAGAAGATTGATTTTGTTGAAGCGGCAAAGAAGAACTATGAAGGCAGGCCGGATGGGTTCAGCACCTTTGTAGAAAAGGAAATGAAGAAGAAGGATGCTGATACGTTGGCGGCACTGCCTGCACGTTTGCAGCAGCCTTACAAACAAACGACCATGCGCGCGAATCTCTCGGATTATGAGAGCAATAAAGGCTGGGAAACTGACCGTAAAATTGCTGTTGTAGGTGATAAAATAAGTCGAGCAGGCAAAGAGATTTCCAACCTTGGATATATTTACGGGGCATCTGGCAAATCTTTTGATGAATTGGTGCCGAATATCGACGCTACTATGGTTGCCGGGTCTGGTGTTCTGGCACCCGAGAAGCTGAGCAAGTTTGACGAGGATTTGCGCTCGGATGCAGCAAAGCAGTATCTAGCGGGGCTGATGACCCGTGACCCTCAGGCAGCACAAGATTTACTTAACTCTGGTAAGTTCACTAAGTACCTGACGACCGAGGACTCACTAAAGGCCAGCAAGGGTATTTGGGAAGCTACACCTGATTTGATGAAAATGGAGCAAATTAAGAACGGCAAGCAACCGCTATCAGTCCGTAACAACAACCCCGGCAATATCCGTGGGGAGGGTGGTGCATTTAAGAAATTCGCCACGCCAGAAGAAGGCCAAAAGGCAATGGCGGATGACTTGCGGGTGAAGATTAGCGGCAAGTCTGCTGCTATGAAGGGCAAGTTCGGAGCGGATTATCAGCCAACCTTAAGCAACCTCCTGCATACATGGGCACCAACGAACGAGAATGACACAGCGGCTTATATCGCCACGGTCGAGAAAGAGACTGGCCTCAAGGCTGGTCAGGTACTAACTACCGCAGACATTCCAAAACTTCAACAGGCGATGATTAAGGTCGAGGGAGGACAGAGTGCTGCTAATTACTTCGCTACCGGCACCGCATTTGATGCCATGCCTTATGGCGAGAAGCTGAACGAGATGGAGAAAATCAGCAAGACCATTGCAGACGATCCGGCAAAAGCTGCTATGCAGTATGGCGCTACTACACCGCAGGCAATCGTACAGGTGCAGTCTGGGTTAGGTATCAAGCCGCAGAATGCGCAGGTAATGACGAACCAGCAAGCCGTCGAGATGGCCACGCAGATTAACGCTGTTGAGAACTCTGATGAGATATTCGCAGCAGCCAAAGGCTTGCGCGAGAGTTACGGGGAGTACACTTTTAACGCCATTGCCGACCTTAAGGCCAAGGGCAAAATGAAACCCGCCATGGAAGGGGCTTTAACCCTCGCAGCTTCAGGAAACCCTGCTTATAAAGAGCATGTGGAACTACTGGCGCAAGTGGGCAAGGCTGGTACGGATAGCGTGAACGGGTTGTTTTCCACTAACGGTTATAACGCAAAAGATTTGAACGCTAAGATTGCAGAGAAAACGCTGGATTGGCAGCGTGCTTCGATGATGGAAGGCCGCTCACCGGAAGAAATACAAGAAAAGCTAGGTGTGATGACCGCACTTGCCAAGGCTAAAATGAGCAAGATGCTTGATGGAGATTACGATAGCGCCGTGGCTTTTGCAGCCCTGCCTGAGAACAATAGCTTTAAGATTGCAGAAGTAAACGGCAGTCAGTTCCGCGTTCCTACTTCGTTTAGTGTAGATGTGGTCGAGGATGCTGTAGACGAAAGCATGACCGGCAAGCTGCGTGAAATGGTCGAGGGTTCAAAGGACAAGGATTACGTTTTCAGCAATAAAGCTAGTCCGTTCCTCAATCCTGATGAAGATGGTGTGATGTTCCGTACCCCTATGGGCGAGGTGGTGACTGATAAGGACGGTAAGACCATTGACTTTAAGTTCAGCGAACTGGTGGCGCAATACACCGCTGCTAAGAAAGCCAAGCCGTATGTGCGTGCTGGCTTCTTTGGGGGCTAGATGTACGGCCAATGGCGCAGACCTAATATCGAGCCTACTGCATTCGGCCAAGCCATGCAGCAATCTGAGCTATATGACCCTACCACTGCTGCTGTTGCTAGAACCTATGCGCAAGAGGCTACTGTAGGGGTTGGAACACTGAAGGCTGACTTAGCTGCGGCTGATGTCACAAAGGCGGAAGAAGCAGGCGTTAAAATCTCCGAAGATGAGTATAAAAACAACCCGGAATTGTTCAGCGATGGTATTAGCTGGCATGATGGCATGACCAAAGAAAGCGCGTTAGTCACCAAAGAATTTAACGACGCAGCACGCAAGCGCTCGCAGATACTCTCGGATGCTTCGACCTCGCAATCTGTTCTAGGATTTGGGGTAGGGTTTGCAGCGGGTGTTGTCGAACCAAAGAATCTTGCCACTGGTATTGCGTTATCGGTTGCCACTGAGGGCCTAGGCTCTATTGGCTGGCTTGGTGGCACGATGAAGCGCGCGTATCAAATGCGTAAGACCGCCAAGTTAGGCCAGAAAGTAGCCATTGGCGCGACCGAGGGCGTTGTAGCTGGTGCAGCAATTGAGCCGTCTAACCGCTACTCCGCGAAGATACTGCAGCAAGACTACACGATGATGGACTCGCTGTTTAACGTGGCAACTTCGGCAGCGTTTGGCGGGTTGATGCCGGTGGCTGGCAAGGGCATTAAAGATGCCGCTCCCTTCATGCGCGAGAAGATTGATAAGTTCAAAGGCCGCACCATGGATGTGGTCGCGGCAGAACATGATTTGGCAGTGCAGCAGTTCACCCAAGGGCAGCGGGTTGATGTAGGGGTGGTAGAGGCTGGGGAGATTGGGAAGATTGCGGATGCGCCTATCGCAAAGCAGCTTGAGGCCATAAGAGCAATCAGCCCTGAAAGACTACCGCAACCTAAAACTTTTGACATACCGCAGCCGCCCACAAAAGAAATAATGGACTCAAGGGCAAGAGTAGAGCCCGTGCCTATGGATAGAATTGAATCTAGCCAAGGTGTGAGAGAATGGGACAAATTTAACAAAGGCGAGTTTGCTGCACCTCTGATTGACGGGTATGCTGACAAGCCTGTCTTAGCTAAATACAAAAACGGCGATTATATTTTATTTGACGGCAACCACCGCACTGAATTGGCACGCAGTTCGGGCGCAAGTAGCATAGAAGCGTATGTTGTGGATGTAGCCGATTATGCGCCCGCTAGGGACAGGAAGCAGCCCAAACAGGAATCAATGAGCGACGACCAACTGTTGCGAGAATTAGGCGTTGCAGTAGAAGAATTTGACACCGCCAATGCCAAAACCCTAGCCAAAGCGCAAGCCGACGCACTAGACCCTAAGAACGATACGCTGATTGACTACGATGCGATTGACGCAGCCGATGAGCGCCGTGCTATCATGGGGGTAGAAAACGAGGCGGATGCAGAAGCTTACTTTCAAGATGCAGAAGCAGAAATTAAGCAGATGTTAGCGGATGATATGTTGAACGAGGCTGACCTTGCAGAGTATCGCAGCGCCTTAGAGGAGCTACAAAGCCGCGCACCGGTAGATGCGCTGGAAACCCTTAAACTGTGCCTGACGAGGGGATGATGAGAGATTGCATTAAGCGGATAGTCGAGAAATCCAAGGGGAAAATTAAAGCCAGCGATGCCAAGCAAATGGTGCGCGACGTAGAAACGCAAGCTAAACGCAAAGCAGCCGAGGAAGGTATTGAATATGACGACGCTGTGGACGCTGTTATCGCTGACCGAATTGCCAACGTAGAAGCCAACATTAAGAAAGAGAAAGCTAACCTATCCCGTAATATCATCATCAAGAAGCAAACCGAGAACACCTTGCAGGGTTTTGTGGATGCCAATTTGTCGGTGCAGGATTCAGTTAGAGCGATGCTTGAGGGGATTGAGCGTCCTATTCCCGGAGTGCGTAATTCCATCGAAGCGCAGAAGAATGCTGTAAAATCTATCCAACTATCCGAATTTGTCGGCAAGATGACACGTGAGAACCTGATGACCATCTTTGCGGATGGGAAGCTATCGGATGAGATTGGCGCAGCATTGTGGGAACTATCTAACAAAAAGAAGCCAAGGGGCGGCAGCAAAGAGGCTAACCGCATTGCCGAAATCATCCATGAAGTGCGGGATGGTCAACGCCAGCGCATGAATAAGGCGGGTGCGGATATTGCAGAAGTGTCCGGCTACATCATGCCGCAGCGCCATGACATTGTTGCCATGCTCAAGGTGGGCAAAGAGAAGTGGGTTGCTGATATGCAGGGCTTGCTTGATACATCTCGTACATTTGGTGGAGATTACGAGGACTTAGGCGATGCTTTGCGTTCGGCTTATGATGCTATGGTAACAGGCGTGCGGTTGACCGACCCTACACAAAAAGATGCAAAGCTATTCCAATTTAGCGGCCCTGCGAATCTAGCAAAGAAGCTATCGCGTAGCCGTGATCTGCACTTTAAGGATTATGCCTCGTGGAAGCAGTGGAATAATACTTACGGCATGAAGTCCTTGCATGAAGGCGTGGTTGAAGCCATGGCTAGGGATGCGGAAAGCACGGCCCTGTTAGAGCGGTTCGGTACTAACCCGGAGGCCATGGTGAAAGCTGCTACTGACAACGTGGTAAAAGCTAACCGCACCAAGCTAAAAGCAGGGGATGGCACGCAGGCCAAGATTCAAACCATGATTGATGGTATGATGGAAAAGCAAAAGATTCCCGCAGATGCTACTCTGGCTAATATCGGGTCTAACATCCGCGCTTACAATAGCGTCACTAAGTTGGGCGGGGCGTTAATCTCAAGCATTACTGACATTCCCATGAAGGCTTTGGAATATAACTATCAAGGTAAAAACTTTCTGAGCGCCACCAGCAAGGCATTCCTTGACACAGCTTACGGCTTTAAGAGCAAGAAGGAGCGCGTCGAGTTTGCATCCCAACTAGGCGTTTACATGGAGTCTATCGTTGGTGACGTTGGCGCAAGGTTCTCGGCATTCGATGACGTGCAAGGTAAAGCCGCGAAAGTGACGCGGCTGTTCTTCCGCCTGAATGGTCTTACGTGGTGGACCGATAGCCACAAGGCAGCGTTTTCGCGCACCATGGCGCATGACTTGGGCCTAAAAGCTGGCAAAGGGTTCGATGAACTGGATGCCGACACTAAGCGTTTATTTGGCAACTATGACATCACCTCAGCGGATTGGGACAAGATGCGCGCCGGAGTCACCACGCTAGAAGATGGCCGCGCTTATGTGCTGGGCGAGAAGATTGCGGATAAGAAGGTAGCACAGAAACTTGTGACCTATATCCTAGATCGTCAGGAATCTGCGGTAATCACGCCGGGAGCAAGGGAGGCGAGAATTGCAACCTTTGGCAACCTGCAGCGCGGTACGGCAGCAGGCGAAACTGTGCGCCTTATTATGCAGTTTAAGAACTTCCCCCTAACTATTGGCACTAAGGTTATAGGCCGCGCGGTGTACGGTAAGGGCAAGTTAGATGTTCCTGCTATGGCTTACTTAATGTTAATGTCCGGCGTTTTCGGCTATCTGTCTGGCGCAATGAAGGATATTGTAAGGGGCAAAACCCCGAAAGACCCGCTGAAGCTGGAAACCATTTACGCCTCACTGGCTCAGGGTGGCGGCTTGGGTATCATGGGCGACTTACTGCTATCGGATGCCTCGGGCTTTGGGCGCTCGGCTAGTTCCATCATGGCTGGTCCTACTTTGGGTAAGGTGGATGAACTATTTAAGATTTACTCGGCTGGTATCAGGGGCGGCGGTTCTAAGCGGCAGGCGGTGATGACGGGAATTAACTCTATTCCATTCAACAACCTATTTTATACAAGGGCAGCCCTTGACCAGCTAATTTTACTGCAAATGCAAGAGGAACTAAACCCCGGCTATCTGCGCCGTACACAACGTAACGCAGAAAAAACCTATGGGCAAAAACCATTATTCAAGTAATCATATTCATGTTATAAGTATTCGGGGGATAAAATGACCGTACCAGCCGCAGTAACTACCTACCGCTATGAGGGAAACGGTGTAACCACCGTATTCGCCTATAGTAACCGCTTGCTTACAACGGCGGATGTGAAGGTGCAAATCCTCACCCGCGCAACGGATGCTATTGTAGAGACTCTTGCCCTTACCACAGATTACACGGTAACGCTTGTCAGCAACTCGCTGGCGAATATCACCATTACTAACGCTACCAAGATTCCTAGCGTTACTCAGGATATTCTCTTAACCCTCGACCTAGCTATTTCGCAGACTCGTAGCTACCCGCGTGCCGACTCACTGCCTGCCGCCGACATTGAAAAGGGTTTGGACAAGCTTACCCTCATTGCGCAGAAGCAAGATGACAAGCAAACCCTGACACTGCGCTTTCCTGATTCAGATACGAACACCGATGGGGAGCTACCACCAAAGGCAGAGCGCGCCTTAACCTATCTTGCTTTCGATGCTGATGGGGTGCCTATCGCTTCGGCTTCAGCTGCGGGTGGTGCTCCTGCCGGGGCGTTTGGGGCGACGCTGGTAGCCACAGCTACTCAGCTTGAAGCACAAACTTTACTTGCTGTCCCCCCGTTTACCCCGGCTTCTGCATCAGGCCCAGCTACGTTAGCATTTGCTGAAGATACGGATAACGGAACGAATAAAGTCACGCTTGCCGCCCCTTCTTCGGTTGCGGCGGATGTAACCGTTACGTTGCCGGGAACTGCAGATACGCTGGTCGGACGCGCCACTACTGATACCCTGACGAATAAGACTTTAACAACTCCAACCATTAACCAAGGCAACCTTGTCGGGACGACCACTAATGACAGCGCTGCGGCAGGTTCGGTTGGTGAGTATGTAGAATCCATCGTTTTAACTGGGGCAGCTACATCACTTACTACCGCCACAGCTAAAACCGTCACTTCAATTTCACTCACTGCAGGCGATTGGGATGTAAGTGGATTCATTGGTTTTAATACTGGCGGAACGACAACTACTACAGTTATCGCTGGCGGCATAAGTACAACAAATAACACGCTGCCTTCGCCTAACGATACATCGTGCTTCCAGCTTCAGTGTTCGTTTGCAACTAACGCATTCAACCAGCAGCCATGCGGGATGAAACGCATTAGCATCGCCTCAACAACTACGGTTTACTTGGTTGCTACGTCAACATTTGCAACCTCGACTTGTGCTGCGTGGGGAACTATCCGAGCAAGGCGGGTGCGCTAATGACCGTCGAAACCGCAGCAATTCGTGCAAGTGTAGCGGCTATCCTTGCGCAGTGTGATGCAATTGATGGCGCAGGTTACCGCACTCTTAATGGCAATCCCGCTGCATATGAAGCTGATTTTGTCAATGGTAAATACTACCAAGCTGGCGTGGATAAAGGAACAATTTCAGCTTTCAAGACTGCTACAGGGTTTACGGGGTCTACAAGCACGGGTGCGGATGGGTTGGTGTGTGGCACGACTCCCTTAATCGCTACCAATGATTTTAGCACATGGACAAAAAGCAATACCACATTAACGGGAAACCTTCTTGCTGATAATGCAACAAATGGTTTCCATGAACTTATCACTACGAACACCATCACCGCTGGCGCTGCTTTGGGTCTTGCGGTTGAGGTCAAAGCGAACACCTGCACCAAGGGACGATTGTGGTTTGTAAACACAGCCACGGGATTTTATACGGATTTCGACCTGACTGCAGGAACAACCAGCGCGGCCACGGATTTCGGCGGGACTACTCCTTTAACGTCAAGCATTACTGCTATTGGTTCAGGTTGGTACCGCATTACAGTTGCAGGCATACCCGGTTCCCTTACAAGCGGGCATTTTGACATTCTGCCAAGGGATAACGGCATCAGCTACGCCGGGACGGGAAAGAGCTTCTACGTTGCCAACGCTCGCATGGAAAACCTAGCGGCTTCTGCTTTGGTGCAAACCACCTCCGCACCAACGGCTGTGACTAGACTTATAAAAGCCAAAATAGCTCCCGCATTGCCAACGGACCTCTATCAAGTCCTGCATCATACGGACAACAACACCAATACCACCAACGGTTACAGCGACCTTGAAGTCTACCGCGATCAAGCGGGCAACCTGATTCTTGAGGTAAAAAAGAACAGCACCACCGTTCCTAGTGGGGTAATTAACTTCGGTCCCATCTCTAACTCGACGAGCTTCACGCTTGCCTATACCGCTTCTGCTTCTGGTATCATTGCCAGTTTAAACGGGGCTACAGCGCTAACTTCGTCCGTTACGGCATGGCCTACCGATTTAACCTATAATCGCTTAAACGGCAATATTTCGGCAGGTAGAGCATGGGGTGGGTCTATTGCCCTTGATGCAGTTTGGTACGATACGGCAACAGCTAGTCAACTTCAAACAATGGGTGCGTGATATGTCTACTTTACCGAATGAGCGTATTGCTTACCTTGAGGCGAAACAGGAATCGCACCATTCTGATATTCTTGAGATAAAAACAACCTTGCATAGCGTTGATTCGCGCATGGGAAGCCTTGATGATAAGGTGGGCAAAATCGAGATGAAAATGGAAAAATCCATGAGCTTCTTCGGTGGCATAGCGTTTACGTTTAGTCTTCTGGGCGGTGCTTTTGCGTTTCTCTTATCGCTAGTGTTAAAGAAAATGGGGGTTTTGTCGTGATGCTTACAAAAAACTTCAGCTTAGAAGAGCTATACGAATCAACCACAGCCACGCGGTCCGGGATTCACAATGTTCCGGGCGTCTATGAGACTCAGTGCCTTCGTGACCTTGCTGTCCATATACTTCAACCGTTACGGGATTATTTTAACAAGCCTGTCATTATCCGCAGCGGGTATCGCAGCGCTCCCCTTAACCGTGCGGTTGGTGGCGCGCATGATTCTCAGCATATGAAGGGACAAGCGGCAGATATTACCATCAACGGGGTAGGGAACGATCTAATCTGGCAGTATATCCGTGATAACATGCTTTACGACCAGCTTATCCTAGAATACGTCCCGGCTGATAATCCTGAGCGTGGGTGGGTGCATGTTTCCTTCCGTGATGGTATCAACCGCAAGGATGCGATTAGCTGCGTAGCGCCGGGGGATTATCGGGAGGGCATGGTTTATGCGGATTGATACAGGAACCTTTTTTAAGGACCGGCAGGGTTTGGACAGCGTTTCGGCGTTGCTGCTCTTTATGACGTGGTGGCCAGCTACGTGGGTCGTGCTTGTAAATAACACAGAAAACCTCTATTATGCATATATTGCTGCGTTCA
>ERZ869929.819-NODE-819-length-13922-cov-5.920675_pt1 | contig 13922 bp, 13 predicted proteins | sample MGYA00579312_ERZ869929 | MGnify/ENA primary metagenome ERZ869929 (study PRJEB32216, sample SAMN09231818) | wastewater metagenome | place: USA: Maryland | collected 2016-08-09 | study: EMG produced TPA metagenomics assembly of the PRJNA472060 data set (Reclaimed... | reverse complement strand
CACTGGAGCAACAGGACCCACAGGGGACACTGGACCGCAGGGTATACAAGGCCCTACAGGAGCAATAGGCCCTCAGGGTAACACTGGATCTACGGGACCTACAGGCGCTACTGGACCTACAGGTGATACGGGTGCGCAAGGTATACAGGGTAACACAGGTCCTACAGGGCCTCAGGGTAACACTGGCAGTACTGGGGCTACGGGGGCTACTGGTAATAGCTACGGTGCCATATCTCTTACTATAGACGGCGGCGGTGCAGTTATATCCACAGGCAGCAAAGGGTATGTTCCTATTCCTTGGGATGCCACCGTGGTATCCGCGTATCTAATAGCCGATGTTTCTGGGTCTATTCAGATCGATGTAAAAAAAGGTTCCTCTTCTGCTTACCCTACGACCACTTCTATTGTCGGGAGCTCTACACCAGGACTGAGCTCTGCGCTTTACTATGCAAATAATACTTTATCTACTTGGTCCACAGGCTTGTCTGCCGGGGATGTGCTTGAATTTGTAGTCAACAGCGCATCAACACTTACCCGAGTCAATCTCACCTTAGGAGTAAATAAACTTTAATATGTGGCAATACGTATCTCACGAATTTCAAGAATTGCGCCCTAGCGGTACTATTTTTATTCGAGTTTATATACAGAATGAAGGCGTACCTGAGTGCTTCACCTTAGAGTATAATTCTATGCCGGATGACGCAACAGTTGTCGCGCATGCTACGAATACAATTAATTTAAAAAATCAGCAATTAACGCAGCAGTAAATTATGGCTATTTGGTACGTTGATATAGAAGCTAGCTCTACCGCCAACGGTAACAGCTTTGCTACTAGAACTAGTAATTTAGGCGGTATTGTAAACAGCTCTGCTACTGGCGGAGATGAAGTCAGAGTTATGGCTAGCTCCTCAACTGGGGCTATAAGCGGCGTTACATGGAATAATTTAGGAACAGTTGTGTTCCCTTCTAATACCGTAAAAGTTCTGTACACAGATGGTGCCTGGACTGCCGCAGCCAACGTTACTGCCACAACGTCTACTACTAGAAAACAAGGCGCTAACAGCGCGCAGCTAGCTTGCGCTGCAGGGTTTGTAAGCGGTAACTTAGTGGGCTACTATGACTTAGGCTCTACTATTAATTTATCTGGATATACTAAAGTAAGTTTTTGGTTTCGTACAGCTACAGCTATTACAAATGCCAATATTTTAACCTTCAGATTATGCAGCGATGCTTTAGGTGCTACTCCAGTTAATACTTTAACATTCCCAGCCGTTGCCTTTGCAGCAAACACTTGGGTTCCTGTTGTCCTTGATAATGGCGCAGCCCTATCCTCTACAGTAAGAAGTATATCTTTTACTAGGGCTGCTGCCGGTGCAATTACGTTGGCAATAGACAATGTTGTAGCCGCTAATAATCTCACACTAAAATCTATCATAACCAAGAACACAGACGTAGGTCCTTGGTTCGGAGTTCGCAGTATTACAAACGACGCGGGAGGCGACACTGTGTATGTTGACTCAGGCGTCAACTCTTCCTTTACTACAATTAACAAAGGCTACTACGGAACGACTGAATCCGCTACAGCATATACCAGCGAAGGTATTGGTCTTGGCGCGTCTGCTGGTACAGCTACCACTTCGACCATATTCAACTTTACCAAGGTTGCACCGGCGGCATTTCCTATTACTATTTCAGGAGGCTGGGATAGAACGAGCATGAGTACCTCCGGCGGGTTTACTCACATCAATGGACTTAATTCGCTGGGTCGCCTTTTTTCAATAACTTCTGGCGCTTACTTAAGGTTCAGTAACTTTATTCTAAGCAATGGCTACAATGGTATTTATTTGAGCGGCGATAATTGTACATTCGATAGAGTTCATGTATGCGGCACTTCCAACGTAGGTCTATTAGGCAACTTAGCTAGAACAGGTTTAACCATAACTAATTCAAGTTATGCATCTAATACTACTGGATTATCTATCATCCTTAAAAACAGCGATATAGAAAACTGTAACATTCTTAATTCTACAGACGGTATTGGGTTGGGTGCTAACTCCACTGTTAATACTTTTAAAAACTGTTCCAGCAGCAATCATTTGGCTACCGGTTACACAATCGCCGCGAATGCTAATACAACTGGTATAACTTTAGATAACTGCACTTTTAACAGTAACTCAACTTATGGTATAGAATTACTAGAACCAGCCACTGACTTTAAAATAATAAACGGAACAATTAATAATTGCGGTTCTGGCGCACTTTACACTATTAGATCTAGCGCAAATATTTTAGGTTTAAGCACTACTGGAAACAACAACGTGGGTATTTACAACGCAGGTATTGGTAACGTGTTTAATATCAACAATTGGGTGTGCGGCGAAACCCCTGTGACAAACCTCGCTAGCTATGATAACAGTGTTTTCACAAGTGTGAACCACAATGGCTCAACTAGCGATCACAGAATATACACGGACGGGGGTATAATAACTTCAGAAACAGTAGTTAAATATGACTCTAACGGTATCAGCTGGTGTCTGCAACCTCAGTCAGCTACTAGAACCTCAGTGTATCCTCTAGTGCATCCTATTAAAGGCATACCTGTAAAAGCTAATGTGCTGCATACATTTTCCATTCAAGCTAGGCGTAGTAGTACAAGCTTAACGCTTAACTTTGGTATGGTGGAACAAACTGTTGCTGGGATTTCAGCGCAGGAAATAAGCATGACAGCCAGTGCAGATACATGGCAGCAACTCAGCTTCTCAGTCACACCTACCCGGGACTCTGTTGTAGACCTCTATGTGTCTGCTTATGGCGGTACCAACTTATTAGGTTACTGGGATGCATTCACCGTAACTGCCGCATCCAAGAATGTCGTCTTAAATGGGGACTACGGATATTACGGCTCTGGTGTTTATGCTACTAACTATCAGAACGAGAGGACGTTTATTAGCGCAGGCTAAAGTCATCCAGCATTTTTTCCGCGTCAAATTTTTCAGCTAAGGTTGGCGTGGTCTGGTAGAAAGAAGTTAATGCTTCAAGCATACTGTCAGAGTCCACGTCTATTGTGTCTTCTGTCACCAGTACTTTCTTAGCTATCTGCTGTAGCTCTTCTGTAATTTTATTTAAATCAGAAGAAGAGTTGAATACTTCTTTTTTGATCTGAGTAATATGTCTGTGGATGTCCTTAACAAAATACTGCTTAACTTCCTCTGGTCTGATATTAGCTAAAAGGTTATCCAAGTTTTCAAATGGCTTCTTACTGTGCGGCCAGCTCATTAAATTGCACGAGTCAATAATTACCTGCGTTCCTTCAGAGGTATATGCGGCGGTTCTAGACACGCTCTGTACCTGAGTGAATGATGCGGCTTCCGTAGTGATTGCCCACTCCGCGACCTTCTGTACAACAAGCTTCAATGTCTGCTTAGCTTGCTCCAATATCTCTGCGCTAAAATGCTCGTTAATAACCAGTCCTGCATCGCAAAGAATAAAAGCAGGTAATGAACTTTTATTAGCCTGGCTGCTTACATAACCAACTGCATAATGCGGAAAACCTCTAATACCAGGACTATCCTCGCCTCTGATATTATGATTAAGTTGGGCCACTGATGTCTGTCCTAGCGCCGAGAATAAAGCGCTAAGCAGTGCCCTAGCTTCTGAACTATTATATACTGGTATAGCTCTGACAGGCATGCTCAGATAGCTCCTTGTAATAATAGCTGCACACTGACTGATAACTTCTGAAATAGGCTCTGGTAAATCCAGATGCAACTGCCCTATTGTACTAGAATCATTTGTGAATAGGCTAAGCGCCTGGTTATTAGGATGAAAGTATTTTTTGCCTAAACGCGAACCCTTCTTGTCAGCTATAAAATAAGGAGCGTAGAAGGAAGTTCTTCGTGGGGACCAGCCCAGCATAGGTAGTCCTTCAGTTCTAGGTAGAGAAGAGATCTGCTCTCTTAAATACGAAATCAAATATTTTGCTCCGCCACGATCCTTGACAGTTGGCAAGTTGATTAGCGCCGATTCCCCGGGTGAGCCTAGCGTAGCACGCCTTACTGCTTTCTCTAGATCTGCGGCCTTTTCCACATCATCCTGGGTTAGGATCACAGGGAACACATCACCGTTGAATGTAACGTTACCTGCATGAAAAATGTCGGTAGACTCCGCAAATACAACATTCTGCTCGAGCTCCACAATGAAGTTCGTGATGCTATTAATGAATGTGTCCTTGCCGCTTTTCTTTAGAGTGTAACCGAAAGGATTGCTGTACAATGTCTGCTTGTCATCATTGTAAATAGGAAGCGATTTAAAGTAGTTCCTAACTTCTTCAGCTTCATCAAAGTATTTCTCTTCATGGAGTTTCTTTAAAAGGAGTTGTTTGCTATCAGCTTTAAGGTTTATTAAATCTAAGAGGGAAATGATGTTTTTACCTGCCTTTATTTCTTTGATCAAACTCTTTGCCAAGTAAATGTCTGAACTCTCAATTTTTTCAGCAGCATACAAGTTTATTTTTTGTGTGTCTACAGCGACGGAAGGTAAGTACTTTTGAATAGTGGCTACTGCTCTAAAATTGTCGTCCGCTGGATTAGTAATCACATACTCTACTTCAGGGAAGACAATATAATCTCCGCCCTTCGCCGCATCTAGCATCATGTGCAGGCATACATTCTCCGGGCTTACTCGGCTGTACTGCGTATTTAATTTGGCTGCCTCTGCGTAGGTGTAAGCTAGCTTTGTTACATTATTTTTAGGGTGTCTCTGCAGCAGCCCGAAGTAAGAAATTCTAGACGGTTCAACTTCAAATAGTTCTGGTTTATGCAGCGGCGAATTCAGTACCAGAATATGAGAGACCTTGTGGTAGCTAGAGAAATAAGGCAGCACAATGCATGTATCATTTATTTTATTACCATCTTTAACCAGCTCCCTTAGAATGGTTGTGTCTTTACCACTCACTACGTAGATACCCCATTTTAAAAGCTCCACGTCTATGCCTTGGTTCTTCAGTGCATTTCGGTATTGTAAGCAATGCATGTTGTTTACACTGCCTTGTAACGCGATGCGCAGGAAGAAATCAAAAACGCGCCTGCGTGTTTTAAAGTATTTTGTAACTGAACTTTTATTTTTAAATAGAGTAGTGTTCTGCAGCCTATTATCTAGGATTGTATTAAGAGTTTCAAGAGCGGTGTCCCAAGAACATTTCTTGGCAGCTACCAGATAGTCCACCACAGACCCGGCCCTAAATACGCATCCTGAATTTTCGCATACGAACTCTTTATCTAATATGTGCAATTTGCTTTCGCATTTAGGACATTTAGTAGTATAGTAGTTTGTGGCATGAACCTTGTGTAGTTCATGTCCCAACAAGTTCACTACTTCTAGCGGACTAGTTATTTGCTCTAAATATATTGCACTCAGATCCATAAGTTAGTATCTTACATGTACTTAAAGAAGTTTCAATTAAAGGAAAGCTTATATTACTCTTGACTAGATTTATTTTACATCGATAGTACATTTACCATTATGGACTTCATAAAAGACCAAAATCCCACCGCACTTTACGAAGTAGGAATTAAAGCTGGCGAGGCACTTCCGGATTATGTCAAAGAAGCTGCTATGCTTCAAGAAGAAGATGTCGCTAATTTAGCTGATTCTGCTTTTGCAGACCGGGTAAATAGGCTGCATCCTATTCATACCAAGGAAGCCACTTACATGAGTGCTGTGTACCTGGCTGGAGCTGGTCTGACTTCATCTGAAGAATTTGCTACGGTGAAACGTGCTGCTGAGTTCTATGGTATAGACAAAGATGTAGAAGACGCTATTGCTCTTCTGGAGCCTACTAGGAAAGAAGCCTCCGAGGCCTTTGTGAGTACAGAAAAGTTCGCTCTTTCCTTCAACATGGAGGAAGAGGATACCTGGTCTGCTTATCCTATCAATTCAGAATTGGAAGTTACTAAAGCAGCAACCGAAGTTGTGAAAGACTGGGTAGACGAACATATCCCTACTGACTGGCTGCGTCATGCCGCTATCAACATCGTGAAGCGGGCTAACGAGCTCAATATCAGCAGAAATGAAATTCCAGATAAAATTTGGAATTTAGGCGCAGAACGCCTGGTCGATTTTGACAATGCCGAATCTGTAGCCGCCTCGCGTTGCTTAGCTGGCGTGGCAGATACTAGCGCGTATCTGGACGCTGTTAAGCAGGCTGCTGCTGGCTCAATTTCCGTGGAACAAGCTGTTGACCAGTGGATGCTTTTAGACGCGCAGAACAGTGTTTCTCATAAGAGATATACTTCGCCGCAAGAAGCTTTTTACTCTGGCGCTTCCATCGCAGACATCGAAAAGCTTGCTTCCTCCAATGTGTGCATTTCTGATGTGCTTGTTCCGGTGCCTGTATTTAGCAAACTAGCCAGCACTAATATGAATGCTGTGCTTATGGCATTTAGGCCTGAAGTCGCTAGCACTATTATAAATATAGCTAAGGAATTAGACTCTGCAGAAAAGGTTGCCTCAGCCTCTGCTCGTGTTTCTAAATTAAATGAAACACAGCGCAAAGAACTGTTGAATGTCCTTATGCAGGTATCATAATATGCCATGCGCGGCGATTTCCCATTTGATAAAAGAGCAGCAGCGGATGCATTAGCTGACCCGGAAACAACGGCTACGGTTCTTCACATGATTCTTCTCGCCTGGTTTGGCGATGAGCTTCATGGAGATCCTGAAAGCATGATTGAACCTATGGACCCTGTGGAATGCTGGGTTAGAGTTCAAGAAGATTTTCATGTGACTGTGCCTGAGTCTAATGAGAATAAAATAAATGGCCTCATGCTAGCATTAGGCACTAACGCTTTTTACGATGATCCTCTGGCTTTTGTTAGCGTGTGTAACGCATTATACAGCGGCGAGCTGGGAGACCTTGTGGACGGCGCTATGGAAGATCTGACCGTGCCTGAAATGCTTTGGGGTATCTACGAGGTAGAGCTTAACCGGGGAGACTCGGAGGAGTTTGTTCCTGCTATCAATACCCTCATAGATGAGATGATCAGCAATGAAGCAGAAGACAGTGAACAACTAGAGGAGGAAGACGTAGTTCCTTACTACGAGAAGTTTGTGAAGGAAATGCGCGACGATATGCTGCTTCAAATGAAAATGCTTGGAGTTAAGGATGAAATTATTGCTTCTATTCTAAAGGAAGATTTAACTCCTAAAGAACCTGACGTTAACCAGATATAATTCCGCCCATATCGAAACCACCATGAGGGTTTAAGAATTGGTGCTGAGGATTAAATGTATCCTGCATAGTCCTGACCAACATAGGGTCTTCCAGGATAGGTTCATTTAGAATAATCCTAGCTAAGCAGAAAGCGAAATTAATAGCATGCAGCGTATCATCTGCCTTAGAGCCATGCCGTTGGTACTTAAACAGAGATACCCCGCCAGGAGACTCCACAGGTACACGATAAAGGTTCAGGAGCTCTAGCAGTCTCTCTTCCGCTAGATCCCACGAGTAGCAGCGGATACGCCCAATTTTAATCGCGTCATAGAGCGTGGTAATAGCTTCAGTTCTATTCAACGAATACTGATTCGCCCAGCCCCCGGAAGAAGGCGCTTTAATCATGGCTGATTGAGGACCTACATAGTTAAAGATCAAATGCTTAGTTGGGTTGATCTTGGGGTTCTCACGCAGCAGCATATTATACGCAGCGCCCACGCCAAAGTCAGAGGCTATACCTACAGCGTTGTAGGCCGCATGGTCATCGCAAATGCTATTAGCTATGCTTCTGTAGTCCATGCCTGAATACTGTCGCATATGTAAAATATCGATTGAACCATCCCAGCGTATACCGAGAATAACATGCACAGAGTAGGAAACTTTTGTTTTACTAGCCGGGTTGTAGTCAGAACCACCCCAGTCACAACCTGATACTACATACTTGTATCTACCATTAGCTTCCCGCGCCATTTTCTTCAAAGTCTCTGGCGACTCTTCCAGACAGCACATTCTTTTGATGTCATTCAGTGTAATTTCTCGCATACCTTCTTCAGTAGGAATGCCTAGAATTTCCTGCAGGAACTTCTTGATGTCGTATCTGTTGTAAGCGTTCCAAATTTCCAGCCATTTCTGCGGCCTATTGGCGTAGTCTGGAATAATGATCTGCGGGATATGGAAGCCTAGGTACCCTTGGTCAAATTTACTTTGAATCTGATGAACAAAGTGCCCATCTGTAACATCGAGCACTGTGCTTGTAGCTGGGTTCGCCAAACCGCCTACGCTCATAGCCTTGATAACATCATTCTGGTCGCCACAGTTAAGCCATCCCTTACCAGCAGATTCAGACAGGTACCCCGGCGCTCTTATTAGCCAGCAGGCTTGACTAGAATCCTGATACTGAGTTTCTAACAGTGAGTTTACAGTAGTAGATGTACCTGCATAAATAGTGATGGGCGTATTATAAGCTTTCTGGCACTGTTCAATATCAGGAACGAAGTCCGGGTCAAGTAGTTGGGCCTCATCATAGAGAAGCTCATATGCAGATTTAGAACGCGCCTCCTGTGTATCCATCAAGCATTTAACAAGCATAGAAACAGACCCATTGGGGTACTCTTTATATTTCAGGTTCTGTCTGTATTCTTTGTGCCTCTGATAGAAGCGAAATACACGTTCCATTTCTCTCTGCCTGTTAGCATATGTATCCAGGAAAGATTGGTGAGGTACAATATACATACTCCTATGCTTAGGAATAATGTGTGAGTATATTAGTTGTCTTGCTGAGAAACTAGTACTTTTACCTATTTGACGACCCGCACGGAAAACAGTATAGCCGCCTATTTGCATATGAAACATAGCATAGGAATATGGACGGGCAGAACATGAGAGCGGTTTATCGTAAGGATACTGAGGGAAAAAATAAGGAACTAATAAGCCTGCATTGTATTTGCAAAGCCTAAAAATATCTATTATCCTTTCTCCGATCTTATCGTTTACGGCAGGATCTTCCCCCGCGTTAGACTCAAGCTTTTTAATCTCACCGTTGATAGCTTGTAGTTTACTGCGAAAAGCAGAGTCAGTCTGAATCTGTAAATTTAAATCTACGTACATAATATTTTTATGGCCCAATCTTATTCTCCTAATTCTTTATTGTCAATTAAACCCAATAGGTTTTTTAGAGCTAGATTTAGAAATATCAGGTGGATGCGAGATATGACTATTAATGTTGACACTGGGGTGCCTGGTGCTACTGATCAAGTAATTCCGTATGACCCCAATGTTATTCCTGAGCCTGTAATTAACACACAGAATGAAAAACTCTCAAGACTCAAAGACAGGTACAACCAGTGATTTGGTAGATGCGTTAAAACAAGCGGTAGCTATTTTTAAGAAAATCGAAGCTAGTTTACCTGAGGGTGAAAAAGCATTTGATCCTCTGCAATACTGGATTAATAACCTCAAGGATGGGGATATCATTTTAGAATACAAAGTAATTGCGCACACTAAAACCGGAGAGATTATAGATGTATCAGGCGTGAGCAACATGCCTCGCTTATTTGAAGAATCTATGCTGCCTGAGGCCCCTACAAATTTCGAGAATGCATTTAACGCTGCAGTCGTAAGACCTGTATTAAATGCGTTCATGAAAACTATGAGAGACAAAGTTGACGACTTTAAGAAGTCAACTATTGGTCCTGCGACGTTAATGCTACCAAGTAATAATACAGAACAGAAAGAGTTTATCTCTGAATAAATACCATGATTGAATACCATAACCTACTGAGAAACATCCTGGAAAAAGGAACATACAGGATGGACAGGACGGGCACAGGAACCATATCGGTCTTCGGGACACAGCATCGATATAAAATGGAAGATGGTTTTCCTGTTGTGACTACTAAGAAGTTACACATGAAGTCAGTGATTCATGAGCTTCTTTGGTTTATTAAAGGAGACACCAACATTAAATATCTGAAGGATAATGGTGTTTCTATTTGGAACGAATGGGCAGATGCTGAAGGAAATCTGGGACCTGTATACGGCGAGCAGTGGCGTAGTTGGAAGCCTGGCGCTGCGGATAATGAAGCGTATGGTGATTTCCAGATTAGGCCTGTGGATCAGCTGCAGAATGTAATTAATTCACTGGTAGCAGATCCATATGGGCGCAGGCATATCGTGTCTGCTTGGAATGTATCTGACATTCCTAATATGGCTTTGCCTCCTTGCCATATGATGTTCCAATTCTACGTGGACGATGAAAACAGGCTGAGTATGCAGATGTACCAGAGAAGCGCAGATGTATTCCTTGGCGTGCCATTCAACATTGCCAGCTACTCTTTGCTCCTGATGATGGTCGCTCAAGTTACTGGGTATACCGCGCATGAATTCATTCATACCATTGGTGACGCTCATTTGTATTCCAACCACATTGAGCAAGCCAAGCTCCAGCTTTCCCGGGAACCTCTGGTGCTTCCTATTATGAAGATCAATCCTGCTATCAAAAGCATTGATGATTTTAAGTATGAGGACTTTGAGCTTGTAGGGTATGAAAGCTACCCTGCTATTTCAGCTCCTATCGCTATCTGATTAAATAGCTATTAAACTTACCGAAGGGGTACCTTAGTGCAATAGGGTACCCCTTTGTGTTATATAAATTTGTATGCCTATTATTAACTCTGATACTGATCGGTTTTATCCTGTACATAAAATCGGACCCTTGCAGCAAGTAGGTTGGGTTCTCAAAATAAGAGAGCACCTTCGTCTTGCTTCACGGGGAGATAGAGAAAGGGAAAGCCGGTTGTGCAACCGGCTAGGATCTCTTAGGAGGTCTTCCAACTCATTCAATGAGCTCACCCCCAATCTACGCGACGCCGTCAGCGACGCCATCAAGTTCCTGCGACAGCAGGGACGAGTGGTCGACTTCAAGCAAACTGATCCAGCTAACTGGATTACGATGCGAGGAGGTAAACCCAGGTGGTAACAAATTGGGAAAGGAACTCCGGTTCCTTTCTTTTACCTATCTGCTATAGCCTCCTGTTTTGTGTTATATAAATTTGTACGCACCGGAATTATCTAGGACGTACTTCAAGCTATGTTTATAGATATTAAACAAAAAGTTCAGCAGCGCTACCAAGAGCTGTTGGCCAATGGCACATTATTTTATGTAGCCGTTGACAAGGACAAGGTATGGGATGTTTATCTGAACGCGTTCCCAGCGCAGTTCAAACAGGAAAATACATGTAACTGCTGTAAGTCATTCATCAGGCAATACAGCGGCATCGTCGGCATCAAGAACAATAAGAAAATTACTCTTTGGGACTTTGAATGCACGGACCCTGAATATGCGGATTCTATTCGCGCTCTCAGGGACTACGTTCATTCGCTGCCTATCGATAATCTTTTCTTTAGCCAGTTTGCAAAGGCTGGCACTGATAAGACACCTGGCTCCAAGAGGAGTACGGTGTGGCAGCACTATTACATCGAAGTTCCACAGGCTCTGGTGAAAAAGGAACCTGGACCTTCGGAAGCTGCAGCCCGTGCAGATTTTGATGTGCTCAAGCGCTCGCTTACTGAGCTCACCGATGATGCAGTTCAGACAGTTCTTGATATCATCGCTCAAGGTACATTGTACCGGGGTAATGAGTTTAAGAAAACGCTCGAAGACTTCAAGCAGCTGAAGGAGAAGTTCAAGAAGGTCCCTGCGGCCCTTCGCGACAACTTCTGCTGGGCTTCTTCAGTGAATGCTTCTAAAGCAGTTTGCCGTGTGCGCAACAGCGCTATTGGTACTCTGCTGGTTGACCTTTCCGAAGGTCGTGAGCTGGACAGCGCAGTCACCGCCTATGAGCGTGTGGTTGCTCCTGCCAATTACAAAAGGCCCACCGCATTGGTGACGCCTAAAATGATTGAGCAGGCTCAAGCTCGTCTTACTGAGCTGAATATGGTTGGATCTCTTTTCCGCCGTATTCTGGATGTCAAGGATCTGACCGTCGACAACGCCATGTTCGTTCACAGGGCTCAGTCCGGCGCGATCACCGATATCTTCAATGACATGAAGAAGGAGACTGCGGTTAATCCTAAGTCTCTGAGTCGAGTGGAAGAAATCTCCATCCAGGACTTCCTGGACAAGGTTCTGCCAACTTGTAAGTCAGTGCGTGCGCTGGTCGAAAATTCGCATATGCCCAACTTTGTTACCATGGTGGGGCCTCAAAATGCGGATGACGAAAATATGTTCAGCTGGGGCAATAGCTTCTCCTGGACGTACAGCGGTGATGTTGCTGACTCGATCAAGGAACGCGTGAAAGCTGCTGGCGGTAACGTTGGCGGTGTCCTGCGCGTCAGCCTGTCGTGGCACAACCATGACGATCTTGACCTTCATATCCATGAGCCTAACTACCACATTTATTTTGCCAATAAGCGCGTAAAATCACCGTCAGGTGGTGTGCTCGATGTGGACATGAATTGCGGTAGCGGACAGTCACGCACTCCTGTGGAAAACGTCGCCTGGGCTGCAGAGCCTAAGGTTGAAGGCATCTACCGCGTTGTTGTTAATAACTACTGCCGTCGCGATAGTACAGACGGCGGGTTTGAAGTGGAAATTGAATATAACGGCGAAGTGGAAACTTTCGCCTCCAGCACCAATGGTGCCGGAGGTAAGAACTTTGAAATTGTGGAATTCAGGTACTCCAAGAAAGACGGTGTGCAGTTCCTCAATAGCAAAGGAAAGTCAAACATCGCTAAGTATAATTCCAGAGAGAAGTGGGGTGTGAAGACTGGACAGTTTACTCCTGTCCGGGCAATCACTCTTTCGCCTAACCACTGGAATGATAAGGTTGGTAACAAGCATTTCTTCTTCTTCCTGGAAGGATGTAAAGCGGACGAAAAAATCCGCCCATTCTTCCCGGAGCATCTTAAGCCCTCGCTTCACGCGGAGCGCAAGGTGTTGGAAGTGCTTGGTAGCAAAGTAGAAGTTGCTCCTGCGAATGATGAGCTCTCCGGTCTCGGTTTCTCCGACACCGTCCGGAATCATCTGTTCGTTGAAGTGGAAGGTACATTTAAACGCATTCTCAAAATCAAGTTCTAATCTCCATGTCTAAGTCACTCGAACAACTGCTGCTTACTGCAGCCAAGAAAAAGTACCGCTTCGCCACCACCAAAGGCCATCTGGCATTTGAGGATCTCTTTGACCTCAGCCTTGCGGCTCTGGACATAGTGGCAGTCGCGCTGGATGAGAAGCTCCAGAAGGGAGGGCGTAAGTCCTTCATTACACAGCGATCCACAACCATGACGGAAGAGCAGGACATGCTCGAACTCGTGGTTTACGTGATTGATAGCAAGAAGGCTGATGCTGAAGCCGCCAAGGTGCGCTCCACCAAGGCCTCCCAGCGCCAGTTCCTGGAGGAGCTCAAGAAGAAGAAGGAAATCGCCAACCTCGAGGGTCTGTCCCTGGAGGAAATCGAGAAGCAGATCGCTGCCCTCAAAGACGACTAAGTAAGTTAGCCACCGGGTAGCCCATCTGCCCGGTGGCTTTTCTTTTATCATATGAACCTTGAGCCCGCCCTTCAAGAGTTTGAAAAAGATCTAGAAAAAATTTTCGAGGAAGAATGTAAATTTCCTTTAGGCCTTAGCGAACATGAATTTAAGGTCGCGTTCATTCCTCAGTTTTTAGCCACCATGGCTGCTAATAGATTTAATGAATATTGCGCCATGGGTAAGCAAGAGCAAATAGCTGCCCTGCCTTTTGAGGATGCTGAGTTCCTTGCGGAGCAAGTATACGCTAACTACAAAGCTTTCAAAAATTAAACCATGTACAGAAACCAGAATACTAACAAAAAAATCAGCAAAAGATTTACGGACATTGCTCCAGCTGAAAAATGTCTGCATACTACCTGCGCGTCATGTAACGGTACAGGTGTAAAGAAAGACGGAACACAATGTG
>ERZ869929.817-NODE-817-length-13958-cov-25.049845_pt1 | contig 13958 bp, 26 predicted proteins | sample MGYA00579312_ERZ869929 | MGnify/ENA primary metagenome ERZ869929 (study PRJEB32216, sample SAMN09231818) | wastewater metagenome | place: USA: Maryland | collected 2016-08-09 | study: EMG produced TPA metagenomics assembly of the PRJNA472060 data set (Reclaimed... | reverse complement strand
AGCGCCTGCGGGGTCAGGTTGAACACGGCGGCGCTCAAGTTCGCCCGATAGCCGCGCTTCACGTTCAGAGCCTGCGGCGTGAGATTGAAGGCGGGTGCAGACAGCAGGCCCATGAAACCGGACTTGCGCAACAAGGTCGCTGGCGTCATTGCAAAGCTGGCAGCGGTCAGGCTGGCGGTGTAGGGCGTGCCACCGCCGCCCGTCGCCTCCTTGAACACCACGAAATCGGCATCGACGGTGATGTAGGAGCCGTCGTCGTAGGTCACGGCGCCGTACCCGGTGAATCCCACCGTCACGGATGACCCAGCCGCAATGTAGTTGCCGAACGACATCTTGCCCGTGCCGATATCGTAGCTTTGCCGCTGCGTCAGGGACCCGCTGACTGACAGCGTCTGGCCAGTTAACGACCCGGCGTTGGAATACGATCCGTATGCAATACCAAGCGCCGCCGACCCAGCCGTCGAGGTCATCGTAACGCTGGCGGCCGCCGTAATATCGGTGCCATTCGTCGCTGACGTGTCGGTTACTGAGGAGTGATCCGAATCTTGGATCGGCGAGGACTGGTCAACATTGTCCATCGTCTGGCTGACGATGTGCGCGGACTTGTTCCCGCTCCACGACGCGTAGCCAGCGCCCGTAGCCGCAGCAACCAATCGCCACCAATCGACGGTGACGGGCGATGTTACTTGCGTCATCGTGGTGCCGCCAGAGCCACCCCATTTAACCGTAGTGGGCGTGCTCAGATCGGAGAGCCGGGCGCCCACCGCGGCGCAGGTGTTGCTGCCACTAGCTGTAGTTGATGGCGTGGTGCCACTGGTGGCGGATGCAACCTCGGCTTCGTCGTTGTCAATCAGCCCGACAGCCATTACTTAAACGCCTTTGGGCTGACTGCCCCGCGCCCCGCTTCGGGTACGCGGAACGCGGTCTTGGTATCCAGGACCAAGTTGAACTTTTCCGGGTCGATCAGCTCTCCGGTTTTCTTGTGATAGACGGCGATCTCTGGCCTAATCAGCCACCCGTCTTCTTTGATGGGGCACGAGAAGCCGGTAAAGGCGTGTTCGCCATTCTCGTCCTCGGCCATGCCGCCGTCGAAGGTGTAGCCGCCGCCAGTATCGAACCACTCCCGGCCATCCTTGGACCGCAGGAAACGGACGGCCACGGACATCGTCTCGTCCGGGAATCCCTCGATAGGATTCGCTTTGGTCGGGCGCGAGATTTGAAAGATGAATCGGTCGGACTGCTCGGGAGCCGCGGACGCAGCAAGAGCGAACACGGCGGCATCAACCGTTTTCGTTTCGGCGATCTCGATTACAGATGCTTTAATCTCGTCGGCCATCAGATCGCCATCTGATCCGGCTCGCCGCCGAAGTGCTTCACCAGCGCCTGCGCCTGCGCGACAGTGACCGGAACCGTGTAGCCGTGGGATTGCAGCTCACGCTGGCGACGTCCGATCTCGCTTTGGTAGCCCTTCAGCTCGGACTCGCTCATGTGGCCCTGGTGCGCGTCGAGCGTGAGGAACAGGCGCTCAAGCCGCTTGTAGTAGCGCAGAGCGACCGCGTTGTCGCGCTTCAGATCGGGGTTGAAGGTGATGAGAGCCGAACGCACGGCGTCACCGCGCGCTGGTGTAAAGCCCGGATGCGTTGATGCTTACGGTAAAGTCGCCATTTCCATTACCCACACCGCCCATCGTGTTGCTGTAGGCGATCAGATTGTCGGCAGACGAGGCACCGCCGCGCTTGATGTAGAAGATGGCCTTGTCGCCGTTGGTGAATCCCGCCGCGTTATAGCTCCACGTCGCCGGGTCGTCGAAGTCCATGCTGAAATTTCCCGAGCCGTCCAGCGTCGCGGTCGGGTTGTCGCAGATATTTCCAAGCGTGGTGTAGCCGGTGCCGGATACCTCGTTCGCGCCGAGATCATCGCGGAAGTCGTGCGTGTTCTGGTTTACCGTGTAGCTGCTGATGACGATCATGCAGTACACGTCGAGCGTGGTGACGAGATCGTAGCCGCCGACGCCGCTCGCCTGTTTCTTGCGGTGGATGTCGTACAGGTTCAGCGTGACGGATGGCATGGCTTATTCGTCCTTGATGCCGACGGCCCGCAGCGCCGAGCGGTGGCGGATTACGGCCTCGGCCATGCGCGCCTTGTAGGCTGGGTCGGTCGCCTCGTCGTGCGCCTGCTGGCAGCGTTGCAGCCGCAGCCGGGTCTTTGCCAGGCGGTCGCTGTCGGTTGGGTTGATCGTGAGCGGGTGAGGGGTCATGCCCATGCGGGCATCTTCCAGTGGGGTCTCGGTGCCGAGGGCGGCCATGATTCGATCCCACAGCTTCACGGCCCGAGCACCTTCTTTTGCGGCACGCCGGTCAGGCTGCCAAACAGCAGGCTGGAATCGGTTCCACCACTGGCGGCGCTCATGCGGGAGCGGATTTGTTCAGACAGGGACTTGTCGCGGGCGGTGGCGCTGCGTTGCTGCTGGGCGATCAAGTCTTTCTCCGCGCTGGTTGGACCCTTGGGCTTGGGTGCGATGGTCTTGGCAAGCACTGTGCCTCCGATCATCTGTGCGATTACTGGTACCGCCGCCGCCACTCTATCACCCCGTCACTATGTGCGCCCCTTGGGACAACAGCCTGCGGTAAAGCTGGCGCGGTGTCAATACCAGCGCCCCCCGCAGCCCGATGGCCGCCTTGACCACGGAGACGCACGACAGGACGCCGCGCACCGGGTAGCCCTGCCACGGAAGCGGGTCGAGGCGCAGCGCGGCCCAGCCCTGAGCCACGCAGCCGCGGGCGATGTCGTGGGGATCCTGGGGCAGCCAGTCAAGGAACAGCTGCTGCCCCACGCAGTTGATCAGGATCGACCCCAGCTGCGCCGGGCGGAGGGCGAAACAGTGGCGGTGACGCTCATCCATCCAGACCGAGACCGCGCGCATCGGCCACGGCATCAGGCGGCGCAGGGTCGTTTGCGGCGGGCAGAAGATCACGTGCCACTCGACCGCCGGAATGTCGGCGGGGTGCCTGGCCTCAACCAAAGACATCGAATTCGATCTTGGCCGAGGCCGGCTTGCTGCGCTCCGGGTCGCGCTTGCCGGTGGTCAGCGCCTGGTACTCGCCGGCTCCCATGAGCAGGTAGCCCAGCGCGTCGCCCAGGTCGCTGTCCGGGTGATTCTTGTGCGGCTTGTCCTGGAACCGCTCCTCGCCGGCAATCTGCATCCGCTTGAAGTGCCAGCCGCCGGAGAGCGCCTTGCGCAGCAGGCGGCAGCGCCGGTGAATCATCAGGGCGGGCTTGCCGTCGATGAAGCGTTCGCACAGCCCCTGCACGGCCTCGATGCGGGCGGGGATATCCTGCGACGGTGCGGCACGCGCGTCGATCCCCTCGGTGCGCAGGTGGTCAAACACGGCGGTCTCGTACACCTCGTCGCGCTTGTCGCCTGCCGGATCGCCCCACGCCTGTTCGACCTCGAGGCGCTTGCCCTCAGCCGCGGCATCCCGCAGCAGCTCGGCGAGCTCATGCTTAATCAGCGATGCGAAGTTGCGCACGCCCATTCCATCGCCGATCACCTCGCGGTGGATCAGGAAGCTGCCGCGCCGGTGCCGCTGCCCGATCACCGCCGCGGGGTTTAGCGTGCCGCCCCCGATGTCGATGCCGATCTCGATAGGCTCATCCAGTATCGGCAGCTCGTCCCTGCTGTGCACCTCGTCGTTGTAGGCAGGTATTACCGGCTGGCCGTCCTTGACGTACACCCACTTCGCCTGCACGTCGCGCTGAATCTGCTGCGGCGTGGAGCCGGGCAGCTGGTCGTGGTAGTAGCGCGCCCGCAGGTTCGCCAGGTTCTCGGCCTTGGGATTCACGACCCACAGCTTGCCGGCGGCGCGGATGCCCTCCTCCAGCGGAAACTCCAGCCCGGCATAGCGTTGATCGTTCGCTTCGATGCACACCAGCCGGGCGCCGCGCTTCTCGACCTCCAGCACGGCAGGCGGCTGCTTGTAGAACTTCCAGCCGTCGGGCGGGTTCTTGAAGTCCTGCGCCAGCCAGTGATCCTCGTCGGTGCTATTGCTGTCCGCGATAATGCACGGCTGCACGGCCTCAATCCCGGCGCGCTTGGGCGGGAAGCGGCCAATGCGTCGAAACATCATCATCAGCACGGCGCGCGGGATCTCGCTGATCTCGTTGAAGCCGGCGGCGGTGACCTCGAGCGAGCGCAGCTTCGCGATGTCCGCCGGTCGGTCCAGTCCGAGGAACAGGAACTCGGCCTCCATGCCCGGCACGCCGTCGCGCTCGGGGATGCCGACACGGTGGACGATGGGCGAGGAGTACACCAGCGGCCCGCAAGCATCCTCCGGCCACAGCTCCAGCCACGTTTTGATCGTCGTGGACTTCAGCTCGGGCGTCGTGTTGCGCACGATGGCGAAGCGGGAGCGGCGGATATTGGTGCCAGGGAATACGTGCTGCCGCATGGCGATGCTCATCAGTTCCGACGCGAGAAATGTAAATGACTTTCCAGAGCCTACGGGGCCCACAACGCAGCGAAATATCGCATCGGTATCGCTCAGCGCCTGCTGAATCGTCGGCACCGCGCGCAGGTCTATAACGGGCTTGTAGGCTCGGCGGGTCATTTGCGCAACAATAGCGCCTTACGGGTGCCAGTCGGCCAGGTCACGCGCATCGCTGTCGCGGAACAGCGGAAGGAAGTGTCAGGCTCATCCCTGGCCCCGCTACGCCCCGGCTGCCTCCGTTTTGTCCGCACGGTGGGCTGGCGTTGTCTGGTTGTTGGTGCTGGTTGCGCTTTCATTCGTCGATGGTCAACGTGATTTGTTTAAGCAATTCGCTCCGGCTTTCGTTCGGCTCCAGATAAATTTCACTAATCGGCACATACCTCGGATCGCTGCCATCATTCGGAACGAACACTGCGCCGGTGCCGTATATAGTCATATCCAAAAGTGATTTCATCGCCTCTCGCTTGGCGACACGTTGGAGCCTGTAATATTTTTTCCACCATCGCTTAGCTGGCGTCATCATCACACTTCTCCTCGTTGCTCACCTGATCCCCCGTAATGTAACTGATCCCCACCAGCGCCGGCCTATCCGCTATGTCACGATCCCGCAGCGGCACCGTGATGTTCGTCGCAAGCGCCAGAAGCTTGATGCTCTCGGTCTTGTTGTGCATGCGCACTCGCTTGATGTAGCGGCGCGAGACAATCGAGCCGTCCGGTTGCCGGAACAGTCCGATTTCGTAGTCTACTCCTGCTATCGCCTGACGCACTCTCTCCGGCAGCGCCTTGAAATCTTCGATCTCATTGCAGTGCAGCGTTTCTGTCAAATCACTGAACGCGAGACACGCCGCAGCTTCGATCACCTGGTGCTGCTGTACTTCGATTTTGGCGACTTGTTTCTGGAGTATTTCCGCAACGCACTCTCGAATGTGTGAAAGTGTAGATATTGTTCTCACATAGTCATAACTCATCCCGGTCAGCTCTGCCGCCGCTTTCCAGTCACGAGTTGCCGCATAATGATTGCAGAGAACGCGCTGCTGATCAGTGATTGTTCCGGGCTCGCGCTTGATCTTTTTTTTTGTCGATTTCGCACTCACTACACATTTAACCCTATATTTGTACTAGATATTGTGTTGTTACTGATGTGATGGCTGTTGGTGAGAGTTAGGGTTTTTTGGCACAGTTCCTTATTCCCCGGAGTCGCCGAGTTTAAGAAACTGTGCCTCTCATGGCTATCGGAGCCGAGCTGAGGGATCAGGCACGCGGTCACTCTTATCGCAGGAGGTCCACGACCTCGCCACGCCCGATCTCGGCTGTCCCGCTTCGTTCTCGCCTGACCCCTTGTGATCGGATTCCCAAGCCTCCGCAACGGTAGGGGGTACAAGATAGTCGCCGCAGTCCCCAAGCTATCAGGGCGGTGGTGTTGACGACATGGGGGGGTATTGCTTAAAATGCGTCCCATGTCGTGTTGCCGCAACTTCACGATGACACAAGGCCCGCAACGGGTCAAGTGGTTGAAAGGGCCTCCTGATGGGGGCCTTTTCATTTTACAGGGCTTCGCCGCGCTGTAGGCGTTGATACAGGCTTTTCCAGTCACAGTCTTTCCCGTACTTGTCCACGATGCGCTTGTAGGCGCTGCGCAGCTCTTGCGACAGCTCATTCTGCATTGATTCATGATACGCGCATCGCCGGTGATTGTGGCTGATGCTGGGCTGCCCACAGTCCACGCAGGGCGGCGCCGGTCGTGATGGTGCGGCGGGCTGCGCTGAGTGCGTGGCGATCTCGTTGCGGTATTTCTTCTGGTTCAGGAACGGCGCGAAGCCGCCGAGATATACCAGTTCCTCGGGCTTGCGACGGTAGTGATCGGCCAGTTTTATGATGTAGTCACGCAGCCAGGCCGCGTCGTCCCTGTCGAATTTGAGACCCTTCCACGCCTTCTCAGCCGGGCCTCGATCCTTGCGGCCCGGCCATACCTCGTAACAGGTGTCGAACAATAATTGCTGCTCAGTGGAGAGGCACGATTTCATGGCGTTATCCGAGCTTATTGTTCTTGGCGATCCCGCTGAAACTATCGCCACTGGCAACGTCCGCTCCGCCCGTCCGGTACTTGTGCGCCTGCATCGCCTCGCGCACCAGCTGCTCGATGCACTGGCCGGGGTTCCGGGTCGGGTCTCCGGCGCTCATGGCGTCGATGTACTGCGCATGACGGGGCAGCAGGTCGACGATATACCGCTTGCGGCCATCCGGTTCGGCCTGTGCTGCCGCTGGATCGTCTAACTGCTCGGGCGTGGCCTCGGACAGCGGGACGGGTGCGGCGGCCTTCCGGGGGCTTCTGCGGGTCTTTTTACGGGGTGCTGGCACGGTGTTGTCTCCTATGGTTTAGGGCACGCTCAAGATATTGAAACGCGCTGCCGTCGCGCACCATGTCGGCAGTCGCGCGAATCACCAGCCAGCCCATGATGGCCGCCGTGTTGTATTTCTCACAGTCCGATCGGTAGTGGCCGCCTCGGGTGTGTGCGCCGCCGGACCATGTGCCGCCCTCGTACTCGAGTGCCACCATGAGGTCGGGCCAGGCGAAGTCGAAACGCCAGCGCCGCGGACGGGCGAACACATGCTCGGGCAGGCTGCCCATTGCAATAGTCTCGACGATGGCCCTGAGGCTGGCGGTTCCGCTGCGGCGGGTCACTGTAAAGCACCGGCGACCCGCTTGGCATCCGTGCCGCGCCCCTGCCGGATTAGCGCGGCGATCACGCGGTCCACGATACGCCGGGGCAGTTTATCCGGCCATTTGTTGACCGCCTGCTGGCTGATGCCTATGGCTATAGAGGCCGCCCGTTCGTCTCCGAAATACGCTATGGCTTCTGTCTTTTTCATTCCGCCTCGAAAAATATTTATCAACCGTAGTTGACAGGCATTAAACCATAGTTTAAGATTCTCCGCAAGTAGGCCGATATCAATCAACAGGAGCCTGACATGGACCCACTGACCCAAGCATTAACCGACATCGCCCGCGCCCCGCTATCCGGTCGCGCCCTGGATCGCATCGCTGCTGATCTTAACAGTAACGAGAAGCGCCACCGTGACGCCGATGCGCGCACTGATTTTGAGTCTCGCATGGCGATGGGCGACGACGGCGTCCAGGCGGTGATCAGTCACCTGAGCGGCGTGCCCGAGGATCGGCGCAAGGGCGGCCATAAATGCGGCGGGATCGAACATCGCGAAATCTTCATGACCGACCAGCACACCCGCCTGATCCAGATTGCCACCCTGCTGTCAGCCTCGGTGCAGCTCGGTCACGCGGACCACGCTCAGGCACTGGCGAATGCGTACGACCGGCAACTTGATCTGATTCGGGGCGGGAAATGAAGGCCGAGCTCATTCACATTCTGAAGGTGCAGGCGTGCTTGTGGTCGCCGTTCCTGCTGACGGCGCTGCTGATCGGTGCCTACATACTGAGCGAGGCGGTGTGGCCATGAGCGCAGCTAAGCTCGATAAGAATCTGGAGGATGGAAACGGCATGAGTGAACTAATGGTAATTGAGCCCGGCTCACACGAGCTAAACCCGGCGCAGGTCAAGCAGCAGATGTCGATGCTGACTGAGTTGATGGAATCCGTACTGAAAAAGGATGTTCACTACGGGCCGATACCTGGATGCGGCGACAAGCCGGCGATATTCCTGCCAGGCGCACAGAAGCTAGGCATGATGTTCAATCTGGGGCCGCGCTATAAGATCGAGAGCGCGGACGAGGGTGGCGGCCATCGGCAATATGAGGTCGTGTGCGAACTCTATCACCGCGGCACCGGGCGCTTCATCGGCGAGGGCGTCGGCGTCTGCACCACGATGGAAAGCAAATATCGCTATCGGTCAGAAGCGACCGGACAGGATGTGCCTAGCGACTACTGGAAGCACCGCGACAAGGAATTGCTCGGCGGTCCATCGTTCACGCCAAAGAAGATCGACGGCAAGTGGAAAATATTCCAGCGCGTCGAGCACGACAACCCGGCTGACTATTACAACACGGTGAAAAAGATAGCCAAAAAGCGCGCCTACAATGACGCGATCCTGACCAGCACGGCGGCGTCGGATATCTTCGCGCCGGATGATGAGACAGACGGGCTCGGCGATGATCCTGGCCCGGTCGGCGAACCGGAAAGGAAGGTCGATCAGCCGCAATCAAGGTCCGGCAACGCCGCGACCACGGATCAGCCAGACGCTGGCGCCCTGGTCATCACCGAGAAGCAAGGCAATATGATCTATGCGAAGCTGCAATCCGGAAAAATCAGCATGGAGTCGTTTCTGTCGGCCTTCAACGTCAAGGATCACAAGGATCTTCCGAAGGGGAAAATTAACGATGCCTTGGCGTGGATTGAGGGGCGGGCCTCCTAATGCTCCTATTCGACCAAGCCGCGCACCGCTACACGTTCAACGGCGTGACCGTGCCAAATGTCACCAGCGTGCTGGATGCCACGCTGGATCAGTTCAGCCATGTTCTGGCGGATCGTCTTGAGTACGCCCGGCAGCTCGGTACGGCGGTCCACACGGCGACGGCGCTTTATGATCTGGATGATCTGGTGGTCGAATCCGTGCCGCTCACCGTGCTGCCGTATCTGGAGGCGTGGATCGAGTTCAGGCGGGCAACCGGATTCAAGCCGGATACGGTTGAGGAGCGGGTGTTCAATGCCCGCCATTTCTACGCCGGGACACTGGACCGCACCGGTGAGCTGTTCGGCGTCGGTTCGCTGGTGGATATTAAGAGCGGCGCGCTGATGCCGTCTGTTGGACCGCAGACGGCGGCCTACTTCGAGGCCAAGAATCACCGCAACAGCGCAAAGCTGTCGCACCGATGGGTTGTACAGTTGAATGATGACGGCACTTACAAAATGGAGCAGCTACGGGACAAGGAGGATTTCTCCGTGTTTCTGGCCGCCCTTACACTTTCGCAATGGAGGAGTAAAAACAATGTTTGAAATAAGCCCGGAAGCACAACAGGAAGCCGACAGCGCCCGTCAGATGCTGGAGGTCGCCCGTGAATACGATATCGAATCGCCGGAGATGATGGACGCGGCGGCGAACGAGCTGAAGGCCATCAAGGGCAAGGCGAGGGACTTGGAAAATCGCCGGTTGAGCATGACCCGTCCGCTCGATGACGCGAAAAAGCAGATCATGGATTTCTTTCGCCAGCCCATGCAGTACCTGGTCGACGCCGAGGGGATCATCAAGCGCGGGATGCTGGCCTACCAGAACGAGCAGGAGCGTCTGCGCCGGGCGGAGGAGGCGAGGCTGCGCGACATTGCCGAGAAAGAGCGCCAGCGCCTTGAGCGCCAAGCGGCGAAGGCAGCCGAGCAGGGAAAGGCAGAGAAGGCTGAGGATTTACGGGAGCGGGCCGAGTCCATGCCGGTGCCGGTCGTCGCTCACAGAGCCCCACAGGTGGCCGGCATATCGACGCGGGAGAACTGGAGCGCCGAGGTCACCAGCCTGCGCGAGCTGCTGCAAGGCGTCCTCGATGGAAAGGTGCCTGAGGTTGCCGTGATCGCCGACATGAAGGTGCTGAACGCGCAGGCGAGGTCTCTCAAGGGTGCAATGAATTATCCGGGCGTCAAGGCGGTATGCGAAAAAGGCATATCGGCCCGCGTATGATCGACGACCGCCTAAACTCCGGCATGACCGCAAAGGAAGCCGTGCGCCGCGCCTCGGCCTGGTGGGACAAGACAGGCCGCCACATCATGAACAAGCGCGTGAACGAGGAACGCGCGGCGCCGAAGGTCTACACCGGAGGCAACGCGCCCGCGATCATCGTGCAGGGCGCGGTGCAGCAGACGCTGCCCAGCGGGATACTGAACGCGCTGCCGTGGGCGGAGCTGACCAAGCGCGAGCAGTTTGCCGTGGTGAATATCTGGCATAACGAATTTGTAGTGAAGGAAAAGACGAAGGCGCATGACCGTTTGAACATAACCCCCGATACACACTAGGAGAAAAACATGAGCGTGAAGCGTATCTATATCGCCGGAATTCACCGCGCGGCCGAAGGCCGTCCGGTGGAATGAACAGTTAGAACGATGATCGGAGAAAGAGAATGAAGCCGCTTTACATCTTTGACCTTGACGGAACCTTGGCGCTTATTGAGCACCGCCGGCATTTCGTGGAACGCCCCTCGCTGAAGTGCTACGACTGCGGCGGCGCGAACCGCACGAACTGCGTTCAGTGCTCCGACCTTGATGCTGGATGGAAGGCCGACTGGCGCGCGTTCTTCGCGGCCTGTGTGGATGACGCGCCGAACGAGCCGGTGATTCGGACGCTGCAAGCTCTGCGCAGCGGGGGCGCTGAGATTTGGATTTGGTCCGGCCGCAGCGACGAAGTACGGACTCAGACGGTTGAGTGGCTTTGCAAACACGGCTGCATGGGCAATAACCCGGCCGGCTTCCTGCCGGCGTGGCCATTCGGAGCGCCCGAGCGGTTCCGCATGCGCAAAGAAGGCGACCACCAAGACGACGTGACGTTGAAGAGAGGATGGCTGGCCGAGATCGAGCCGCCAGAATGGAACCGCCTGACGGCTGTCTTTGATGACCGGAAGCGCGTTGTCGATATGTGGCGCGATGCCGGCGTGCCGTGCTTCCAGGTAGCGCCAGGTGAGTTCTAACGTGAGCAGAATCGGATAGACCGAGGACGAGCGGCTTATCAAGGCCAGCAATCCGGCGCAGGCTCTGCGGTTCGCCACGAAGTCGCAACTGGCATGCCGCGTGGCCGACCAGGGCGACCTCGTCAAGCTGGTCGGCGAGGGAGTGAAGGTTGAGGAGGCGTCGGAGACCGAGTAACGTCAATGTCCCCTCCCCTGTCCCCGTTACGCACAGATCATGGGGCCACTCACAGGGATGAGGGGACGCCAATTTAGGAGGGTAGGACTAAAATGGATCTCAACCTAGAAGTAGGCAAGTATTACGTCGGGATGGATGGGGCGGTGCAGGAGATCAATAGCGGAGACGGCGTCGCTTCCGATTACCCGTTCGTATCCAAGCAGGGAAGGATGTTTCATCCTAACGGCGCATGGGCGCGCCGCATCGCGCAGGAACCCCGCAACCTCCTCTTCGAGTGCGACAGGGACGGCTGGGTGAAGTGGGAAGGCCAAGGCGAGTGCCCGATACCTTGGGCGAAGGCGGGGGAGTGGGAGGCGGAATTGTCTGATGGCCTTGTAGAGACAGGTACTAGTGATGCATCTGAATGTGTCTGGAGCCACGATAACCTCGGCGACATCATCGCCTTCCGCCTGATACCGAAGGAGGAGGCTCCTGCAACAAAAGAACGTCGCCGCGACACCATCACCCTCCCAGGCTCTGCGCTGCGGGAGTTGATCGGAGCGGCGAAGGATGCGCAGGTGCTGCTTGAGCGCAGCGGGGACGAGTCCGCGAATCGGTGCGTCAGAGCGCTGGATGAAGCAATTAACCAAGCGAGGAAGAAATAATTATGACCGAAGATGAGTGTAAATCCTTTGAAGCCGCCGCGCGTCCACTTATCAAGTGGCTGTGCGAGAATGTTCACCCACACCACACTGTAGTAATAACTCCGGTCGGCGCTGAATTATTGGAGGGATCTTACAGTACAGGACAAATTCTCGACTACGTGCAAGATTGACGAGGCGATTAACCAAGTTCGGCATAACCGCTGACAGCGGTAACGATCAATGGGGACGGTAGGTGCGGTGTCACGCGGCGGACAGCACTACCAATAAACGGCCGATATATCGTCGTAATGGACAAAACTCGGCCACCTACCAGCCCCGCAGACGCGGGAGGGGGAGGGATGAAGCACAAGGTTTTAGTTGATGTCGAAGTAATGGCCGAGATGGATAGAGCAGTAAACGGGGCGAAAGACATGGCGGATAGGGCCAAGCAGCTTAGGCGTGCTGTGCGAGAATTTCATGACTTTATCAAAGATCACAGGTCTATGGACTGGGTGAGTTTAGACGTTCGAGAAGTATATAAGGACAGATGCTCACATTGCGGTTATGAGTGGGAAGTGGATGATGCTGGAGTACCTGTGTGCTGTCAAAAGGCTATTGATGAACACGAATCCGCGAAGAACGTGGCATTACCCGCTCCCTCCCCGCCATCATACTCGCCCTCTCGGGAAGGAGATGAGTTGTGACCACTCACGAAACCGAACGCGCTCAATACGCCGCCGATGTCGCCCGCCTTGGGCCGGAGGCGTGGAGGTGGTGGCAAGTGCGTTCTGCCGATTGGAGAAAGCGCGGTTGGCGAAATTGGTTGCCGTTAGGGCGATCCATTGATATTTGGTACGACTCAGAGGAGTACCGCCGCAACCCCGACACTTACCCGAAGGAGGATTGATGGATAAGCTATTACCATGTCCGTTTTGTGGGCATGATGACGTTCAAGTAAAGGATGCCGGATTTCACCATTGGGCGGCTCGATGTCAAAATCAAGACTGTCAAGGACAAGGACTGAGGCATAGAATTAAAAATTTTGCAGCGGCGGCGTGGAACAAGCGCAACCAAATTAAAGAGGCGACATCCCTAAAGCACAGGAGATGCCCTGATATGAACGATATAGCAAGTATTGTCGCTTGGAGCAGAAACGAAATTGATGCTCAAGATGAGGTTATCGGTCTACTGCGTGCCGACTGCGACAGGCTCAGACGTGAACTGGACGATGCTAATGGGGTGATAAGATGACGCGCCCACCTACTCCAGTTGGGTGGAGTGATACGGACTGGATTAAATATCTGCAAGAACAGCGTGATTCGCATCCTTTGTCGGGTCTTCATATTAACAAAGGCAGCCTTGATGCCGCCGCAGACGCATACGAGGCAGAATACAACGCAGCCCTCACCCCCACCGCCACCGAGAGGAAGGAGGAATGATATGGAAGAAAAGACGGGAAATATATTCGATCCAGACGTGATTGAAAAATTCAAGAAACTGGCAGCGGCGGCGGATAATGAAAAACGTGACTTCATTCGAGGTCTTCGTGAAATGCAAATCCCCCCGACTGAGCGACAGCTTAATCGTACGCCAATACAGGGGGAGCATAGTGGTGAGGCCGTTGGCCGTGTTGGGCGCAACGACCCCTGCCCGTGTGGGAGTGGAAAGAAATTCAAGAAATGCTGTCTAAATCCATCGGCCTAGCCCTGCTAATCCTGATACTCCCCTATCCCCTGCTAGGCTACGTCACCTACAGCGTGGAGAAGTTCGAGACGATGGAGCGGAGGATTGAAAATGCGTCCATTGGCAATTGACCTGTTCTGCGGTCTTGGTGGATGGACTGAAGGCTTGATCGCTGAAGGCTACGACGTGATCGGCTTTGACATTGAGCGCCATCAGTACGGTGACATGCAATACCAGTCGCAGCTTGTGTTGCAGAATGTTCTGACGATCCACGGCAGACAGTTCAAGGATGCGGCCCTGATCGTCGCATCACCGCCCTGCCAGGAGTTTTCATACATGGCGATGCCGTGGTCGA
>ERZ869929.816-NODE-816-length-14014-cov-16.537933_pt1 | contig 14014 bp, 19 predicted proteins | sample MGYA00579312_ERZ869929 | MGnify/ENA primary metagenome ERZ869929 (study PRJEB32216, sample SAMN09231818) | wastewater metagenome | place: USA: Maryland | collected 2016-08-09 | study: EMG produced TPA metagenomics assembly of the PRJNA472060 data set (Reclaimed... | reverse complement strand
TCGGTCCACGCCGCGCCGGTCGCGAACGTCTCGGCGGCGCTGACCGCCCACGTGTCGTCCGCTTCGGTCCACGCCGCGCCTGCAGCGAACGTCTCGGCGGCAGCGACGGCCCATGTGTCGTCGGCCTCGGTGTAGGCGACGGTGAAGTCGACCGGACCACCACCACCGCCGCCGGTGATGCCGAGGTCGCCGGCGGCCCACGGCAGCTGACCCGACTCGAGCAGGTCGCGACCCGTCCACAGCTGCGCGGTGTGCCAGCCGTAGTCGGCGAAGCCTCCGGGCGGGGCGGCTGGCGTCGCCGCCGCCGAGGCAGTCGAGGCCGTGCTGTCGCCGATGGCGTTGGTGGCCGTCACCCGGAACTTGTACGAGGTGCCGTTCGTCAGCCCGGTCACCGTGATGAACGTCGCGGTGGAGGTGCCGTCGGTGAACGTCGACCAGGCGCTGTAGCCGGGCCCGGGCGCGTACTCGATGGTGTAGTCGGTGATCGGGCTGCCACCGTCGGCACCGGGGGTCCAGTCGACCCGCACCGTGGTGTCGTCAGCCGAGGCCGTCACACCGGTTGGAGCGTCAGGAACAGTGCCCGCGGCGTCGAGGATCTCGATGGCGACCTGCGAGCACTTCCAGCCGGTGTAGTCGTGGCCGAACGTGAACGTGCCCGCCGAGGTGTTGACCCAGTCGATGGACTCGATCGAGTAGTTGGTGCCGTCCGATTCGTCCTGCTGTTCCGTGATCGTGCCCGATCCGGTGAGCGGTGTGCGCCCGGCGGCGACGGCGTTCCAGTCGACACCGGCCACGATGACGATCGACCCCGCGCCGACGTTGAGCGAGAACCCGGCCTCCGTGCGGTTCGAGGTGATGTTCGCCGTGCCCGATGGGCCGCCGGAGATCACCCACACGGCACCGCCGAACACTCCCGAGCCCGAGCTGCGGTTGAGGTTGATGGTTTGCCCGGTCTGCGAACTCGCAGCGGTGGTCGTCCACAGGTAGATGTTCGATTCGCTGGACCCGGTGGACTGCTCGGTGTCGGCCGCGCCGAAGGTGAGGTTGGCGTTCGTCGGCGCGCTCAACGTGACGGTCACGTTGTTCGTTGCGCCGACGACGACGATCTTGTCGCCGGCCGACCACGCGATGCCGGTGATGGCGTTCGGTGTCGTGGACAGGAACCGGTTGGCCGGCTGGTAGAACGTGCGGCTCAGCGCCATCCGGTCACCCCTTCACTGCGCGGCCAGGCGCCACCGGTCAGGCGATCTGCTGGTAGTAGCAGACAGCACCGGCCTTGGCGACGATCGCCGAGACGGTGATCTCCGATGCGAAGCGGGCGATGACGGTGCCGTTCGCCGAGGGCACGATGATGCCGGTGATGATGGCGATGTTGCCGGCGGTCAGCGAGCTCGCGTTCGACGCAGCCGGGATGTCGTAGGCGGTCGCAGAGTTCACCGTCTCCGACGTGGCCGTCAGCGTGTAGTGCGACGTGTAGTTCAACATCGTCGGCGCGGCCGGCCCGCTGATCGACCAGCGCGAGCCCGTCGTGGTCGCCGCCGACGTGTACGGGATCGTGAACCGGAACCAGTACTTGTTGCCAGCGGTGACGGCGAACGACAGGCCGGTGACGTCCGCGATCGTGTTGGCCGTCGCGTTCGCGTTCGTCACGTCGGAACCGAGCACCACGGACTGCAGCCCGGTGATCGGCGCCGACCACGTGTTGAGCACCTTCACCGCGCCAGCGTTGTTCAACACCTGCCAGCCTGCCGGATCGGTGTACTGCAGCCGCTCACCAACGGCAAGCGTCACGACGATCAGCTTGTAGAGGGTGGCATTGTCGTTGATCTGGATGGTCACCTCGGCGGCGACGGTGTCAACGTTGAGGATCGACACGAAGTCGATGACCTTCTGCTCGCCGGTGCTCGGCGCAGGGGCAATCGTCACAGCCGTGGTCGAGTTGGTGTTGATGTTCGTACGCCCCGGCGTGTACCCGGTCGTCGTGATGGTGCGCCAGGACACCACGCACGGCAGCTGGTTGGTCGTGATCGCACTGGTCAGATCGACCTCGAGCGAGTCGTTGGCGTCCTGCAGGATCAGCATGGGGTCAGGCGTTCCCGCGGGTGATGACCATCGACGAGCATGACACGGTCGCCGACGTGACGATCGACGTGGTGGCGATCGTGACTTCCTGGCCGGAGGTGCCGACGCCGAGGTCGGCGACCTGGGTGGTGCCGTCCGACTTGAGCTCGCGCGCCCACGAGGCGGTGCCGGTGGCAACCGCAGTGCCCGACGTGATCGCGTTCGCGGTCTGCACGCCACCCGATGCGTTCGGCGCGCGGGTGGCGTTCATCGTCAGCTCGGCCAGCAGGGTCGTCGCCGTGCCGCCGGTCGCGGGGCGGGTGCCGGAGTAGATGCGCAGCTTGCCGGAGTTGCCGGCGAACGTGTTGATCGCATCGAGCTGCGCGTTGCGCAGGAGAACGTTGTATCCAGCGGCCATGGGTCAGGCTCCTTCTGCTTCGGCCGCTTCGGCGGCTTCCTGGTCGAGCGAGATCTGGCGACCGATGATCTCGCCATCGACGATCAGGTACACCTCGCCCGACTCGGGGCGGTCGGTGTACTCGGCGGGGAAGACCTCGAAGCAGCCTTCGTACTCATCGGTGGTGGTCGACCAGACGGTCTCGCCGTCGATCTCGACTCTGTACTCGGGCATTGGTCAGGCTCCTTCGTTGGGGGTGGTGGTGACGTTGCCGGCGGCGAGCGTGAAGCCGAGCGCGGAGAGCACGACGAGCGCCTTGCCCTGCACGTCGTTGGGGACCAGGCCCCAGCCGACGGCGTCGAGCGCAAGCTCGATCGTGGAAGCGGCGGCGAGCACGGTGTAGACCACCTTGCGCGCCCGAGCCGGGAGCAGATCACGGATCATGGTTTCAGCCCTCCTGGGGCGGGTCAGGGATTCGGTCGGTGGAGCGCGACAGGTGCGGGCGAGGTGGCGGGTTCGCGACCGTCGTCTCGAGGTGGGCGATGCGGGTGCCGAGCTCGCCCACCCGTTCGGTGATCCCGTCGAGGCGTTCGTTCTGCTCGTCGTGCTGCGACTTCGCGGCGTCGCGCACCGATTGGAACTGGGGTGCAGTCACGTCGTGCACGACGCCGGCGAGGCCACGCCGGGCCCGGTCCATGCCTCGCACGACCGGGCCGCGGGACCGGCCGGATGCGTCGCGCCACAGCTGGCGCCACAGCCAGCGCGGCACGTGCAGGAGACCGACGAGCAACCATCGCAGCGCACGGAACGGTGCAGCGACCCGGCGGGCCACCACGGGCATGTTGTTGCGCAACGCGACCCACGCCGCGAGTAGCGCGCTCAGCCCACCAGCCAACCAGAGGACATCACCGCCGTTCGATCGCACCGACGCGGGGAGGAACCCGAAGTTCACGATGGGTGCGGTGAGGACTGCGAGTGTTCCGCCGCTCATCCTCGGGTCAGCCGATCCAGCGGGCGAAGTCGAGATCGGTCCAGGTGTGGAGCGCCTCTGCGGGCGGGAGCGGCCCGAGCAGGGTCATGTCGGCGAGCGAGCCGATCCCGATCGGGCGGATCTCCATCCCGACCGCGAGGTGGTCCTTCAGCTTGCGGCCGGTGCGCGTCGTCGGGTTGCCGTCGCCGGTCCACTCGCACTGCGTCGCGGTGCCCCGGCCATCGAGGGTGGCGTAGAACATTGCTGCGAGCTTGCGGCCCTGGGCGTCGTGGACTTCGAGCAGGACGTGCATCAGATCCTCCGTGATGGGGGTGGGTTCGGCTTCGGCTTCGGGCTTCGGCTTCTCGGCCGGGACGTGGGGCAGCCAGCCGGCGAAGGGGTGCAGGCACCGGTTCGGGTCGACCGAGCCTTCGGTGCGCTGCTGCTGGACGTGCACGACGAGCCCGTTCGCCGCGTCACGCACGCGAAGCGCCTCGTACCAGGCCTCCAACGCCCGCTCGTACGCGGCCGCGGTGCGCCACCAGCGCGACGGCTGGCCGGGCATCCCGGACCACGACGGAGCGTTGGCCCGCCAGTTCACCGGGCGCCGGTCAGCGACCGCCTTGAACAGCGGATCGCCACCGTACGCGCCCTCCGCGTACGGGTTCGCTGCGGTCATGAACGCCCGCGCGTACTGCTCGGCCAGCGCGAGCTTCGACCCCGACAGCCCGGTGTCGATGCTGCAGAAGATCGGCAGGCGCTCCGGGTAGCCGAACGCGCGCGCGGCCTCGCGACACTTGCGGCCGTTCGCCGCGCCACCGACCGCACCCGACAGGTAGTCCGAAGCGGAGCCCTCGTAGTTGAGGATCACCGCGATCCCCTGGGCGTGCAGCGCGGTGATCTCGGCGCGGGTGATCCCCTTCGGGCTCGAAGTGGCGAAGTAGCGGATCGCGAACCTGGCGCCCATCGCCTTCAGCGCGGCCGCGGTGAGCGTGTCGGACAGGGCCCAGTAGTCGTACCCGATGTCGCCAGGCTCGATGATGACGGTCAGACCGTCGCCGATGGTGCGCATGGTCAGGCTCCTATTGCTGTGAGACGGGCACGACGAAGAGCGTGATGTTCCGCCAGTTGCACGCTGTGGCGCCGCCGCCGGCGGTGATCGTGAGTGCGAGTTGGAAGGTGTGTGACCCGGGCGCCGCGACCACGCCGCACACGAGCGCGGCGGTCTCGTAGGTCAGCAGCCCGGTCGTCGCGATCGGCCCCCAGATCAGCCCGATCGGGGCGGTGCCGTCGACCTTGCACGCGACGAGCGGGTCGCGGCCGGCGAACAGACCGGACGAGCCGTAGCCGGACATCTCGAAGGTCACCACGACGAGGAACTGGGCGCCGGCCACGTTGACCGACGGCAGATCCACCGGTGACCCGCCGAGCAGTGCTGTCGTGTGCTCGACGCCGTCGTAGGCGGTGGGGTTGACCGGGCCGACCAGCACACCGGACGCCGTCGATGACGTCGCGACCCGCTGTGTCGATTCGAGGGCCCGCAGGCGCCGGTCGAACTTCGCGAGCTCGGCACCGACGTTCTCGCGTTGCAGCTGGTCTGCCATGTGTTGCCTCCCGAGAATGGTGGTCGCCAGCCCGGTGAGCAGGCTGCGGCGGCCGAGCGTCATGCGCTTGCGACGTGGCCGAGGATGACTTCCACGGTCTCGACGCCCTCTGTGGGTACCGACACCGAGTACTCGACGATGCGGTGGTAGCCGAGGTATCCGGGCTGACCGTCCGACTGTCGGGGGAAGTAGGGGTCGTCGTCGATCACCAGCAGGCAGTCGTCGCCGACGATCCAGTGGCCGAGCCCGCCGTCGACGTCGTCGGCGGCGACGGTCAGCCGCCAGAACTGGGGTGTCGCGGCCCGGGCGTTCACTGCGGCGATCGCGTGCTCGTCGAGCGTTGCCTGCACGGACACGTCCTTGAAGGCGAGGGTCTCGGCGGTCAGGGGGTAGCCGGCGTCGATCAGGTCCGTGCGCGTGGCGGTCGAGACGAGCTGGTCGGATCCGTCGCCGGCGCCGAGGGTGTCGACCGACCGGGCTGAGCGGCTGCCGTCCTCCTCGATGTCGTAGCCGAGGAGGTTCTTGCCGGTCTGGAACACGATGCCGGTCGACCCGGCGATGCGCCCGCGGCGCGGGTACGACAGGGTGAGCGACTTGGATGGGGCTCCGGCAGACCAGGCGACGTCGACCGCCCAGTCGAACCCGTTGGACACCTCGGCGAGCTGGGCCAGCGCGTCGCCGATGTTCTTGCGTTCGTGCGCCGGGTAGGTGCGATCGCGCAGCACACCGGACGTCCCGGTGCCGACGTTGATGCCGATGTCGCCGCCGGGCTGCGCCTGCAGGGCGGTGACCAGCGCCCGGGCGATGGTCAGCTGGTCGATGGCGGCGAACGTCGCGGTGGCGACCAGCCGGTTGCGCCGGAGGTACGACGGGATCTGTGCGCCGGACAGCATCGCGGCGAACCCGGTGTCGGCGGCGGCGGAACGCCGGCGGCCCCACACGATGTAGCCGGCGCCCTCGAGTAGCACGCCGTCGCGCTCGACGTAGATGATCGTGCGTTCCGGTGTGGTCGCGGTCGCCCACACGCCGGCGGCGTCGAGCGGGCACGATGCCGACAGGCTGCCGACACCGTTGAGCACGCCCCCGAACCTGACGTCGGCCAGCGGAAGCTCGGCGATCGCGACGTTCGTGCGCAGGTCGTAGGCCAGGAACCGGTACGTCGCCATCAGCTGTAGCGGGTGGTCATGCGGTAGCGGATCGCGATGTCGATCACGTCCGTGTTCGCCCACGTGTGCGGCACGGTCGCGGACGTGGCGGTGAGCGCCGTGTAGGTGCCCGCGGCGTTCATCGCGTAGATGTCGAGCCTCGACGTTGACGTGAGGTACCCGAAGGCGGCGTAGAGCGCTGTGCCGGTGTCCTGGATCAGGATGCTGCCGTTGAGCGACGAGAACGACGTGTTCCCCGCGACCGGCAACGAGAAGCCCATCTGCCCGCCGATCGACGACGTCGACCCGAGAGTGAACCTGCCGTACAGATCGCACCATCCGTCGCTGCGGTGATAGGCGAACGCCAACGAGCCGTTGCCGAGCGTGATGTTCGTCAGCGTCGGCGTGTGGGCTTGCGCCGGTTCGGCCATGATGACCCAGCCGGTGCCGTCGTAGTCGAGGGAACGGAAGGTGTCGGTCTCCCAGATCCCCAGCCCGTTGAACAGCGACGCACCGGTCGGCCGGGTGGTCGACGTGCACGCGACGCGCCCGCCGAGCGCGGTGGCACGGGTGCGCAGATCGGTGATGTTCGCCGTCAGGATCGTCGTCGCTGCGGCGGCGACCGCCACCCGCGCCAGCACCACACAGTTCGGGTACGACGTCAGCGCCGGATCGGACGGCGACGCGGCCGGCGTGCCCGTCACCACCGTGATCCGAGCGTCGTTCGCGGCCTCGCCGTAGTTCGTGTCCCGCACCTGCGCGATCACGAGGTCACGGCGCGGGTTCGTCGGATCGGCGGCAGCGATCGACACGTTGACCGTCGCGTCGTTGAGGAACGCGTACGACGCCGCCAGCAGCGAGCTCGTGCCACCCGATCGGACGATCGCGCGGCCGGCGGCCACGTTGACCGACATGTTCGGGGTGCCGTTCTGCGACACAGCCAGGTCGGTGGCACCGACCACACCGTGGCCGCCGCCGGCCGTCGTCACCGACGCCGCAGCGGTGTGCGCGGCCACCGGCACGCCGAACATCGCGCCCAGCACGTTGCGAGCGTTCTCGGCGGGGTGCGACGCACCCTGGATGGCCCACGGCATCGACTGGACTGTCATCGGGACTCCTCGATGTTGAAGGGACTCAGATCCACGCCGACCGCCACGCCATCTGCACCGACCCGGACCCGGAGGCGCCGAGCAGCTGCACAGAGTTCGCGCCTGGCTCGAGGGCGAACCAGCGGGTGCTGGCCACGTCGAGCCACGAGTAGCGCGAGACGGTGCCGTTGAGCAGCACGGTGTGGTCGGCTGAATCGACCACGAGGGTCTCGCCGGCGTCGAGCGACGCCCCAGACAGGACGATCGCCTGGCCGTTGGAGTGCTGCAGCGTCGGCGCGACGAGCGGCCCGGTGAACGTCGCCACCCACCCGGTCGGGAACGTTCCGTCGTTCGTGCACGCCATCGTCGATCCGGTGCCGCCCGATCCGAACACGAACGGGGCCGACGCTGCGAACGTCAGCCCACCCACCGCGGTCGACAACGCCGTCGACTCCGTCGACTCCGTCGCGTCGTAGATCAGCGGGTCGGTCGCCACCATCTCGATGCGGGCCGTCGCCACGTACGCGTGCACGTAGTCGACGTTCACCGGATGCGACCGGCGCCGGCACCGGGCCAGCACGCGCCGCTCCGACTCACCGGGCAGCTGCCAGGTGAAGGGCATCTCGTCGTCGGTCGGGACGAACGCGGCGACGAACGCGGCCATCTCGACGGCGAGGTCGTCGGCGGTGTCGCCCTCGATGCGCACGTCGAGCTCGATCGATCGGGCGTCGGCCCAGTCGGCACCACGGAACCGGCCATGCGCGCCGGGGCGCACCAGGTCGGCGGAACGCATCGCTGGCAGGTCCAGCCCGCGCACCCCGAACAGCCCCAAGGCCGACCCGCACACGCCGACGGTCGCACCGTTGAACGTCACCGTCGGCACCGTCACGAGGCCACCCGCCACTGCCAGGCAACCTCTCGGGCGACATCGTGCGCCGATACCTGCGACCCGTACAGGTTGATCGTCGCCGACCCCCCGGCACCGGCGGAACCACCACCGGCGCCCCCGCTGCCGAACGACTCCGGCACCTCCGGCACGATGTAGCCGTTCGTGGCCGGCACGAACAGCTCGGGCCGCTTCTCACCCACGATGTATGGCACACCGGCAGTGACCGGCCCACCGCCGGCGCGGGCGTTGAGCTGCAGGCTGAAGTCGGCCACCTGGCTCGACAGGCGCAGCCCCTGGCCGTCGGAGCGGAGGCTGACGATCACGTCGTGGCGGCCCGGCAGACCGTTGATCTTGCGGGTCGCTTCCTCGAACTGGCCGTTGTCGATGTCGGCCTGGATCTCCGCGACCACGCCGGCGTCGACACCGTCCATCTGCTTGAGCACATCGGTCAGCTGTGCGGCCACCGTGTCCTTGTTCGCCAGGTTCAGCGACGTGGTCACGTTCTCCGGGGTCAGACCGAGCTTCTCCAGGTAGGCGTCGACCTCGTCCTTGTTCAGGCCGAGCATCTGCAGCTGGTTGCGCAGCGACTCGCGGTAGTTGTCCGCGAACCGCGCCGCATCTTGCGTCGATGCACCGGACTTCACCATCGCCTCCGCCTGCGCGAGCGCGGCCTCGGCCTGCGACTGGATCGCTTCACGGTTCGCCCGGCCGGCCTCGGTGTTGATGTCGAGCGTCGCCCCGTTCTCCACCAGTGTGTCTGTCGTGTTCTGCGCCGCGTCAGCGACCGCGCGCTGCGCCGACTCCAGATCCAACGACGGGCCGATGATCCGATCGAAGGCCTTGCGCAGCTCGTCGGTCGTGTCGACCAGGATCTGCATCCGCCCGAACGTGGTCTCCGTCTCGTCGCCCAGGTCCTCGACCGCACCGGCCGACGTGTCGGCAGCAGCAGCCGCGTCGAGCGCCGCCTCGGCTGCCTTCTGCTCCTCGGCGGACAGCAGCCCGAAGTTGCCGCTCGCCTTCAGCGCCGTGATGGCGTTGACGTCGCCGACCTTGGCCAGCTCGACGCTCGCCTCGATCGTGCCCTGCATCGTGTTCGTCGTGGTGCCCAGCGCCAGCGCGAGCTCCCCGTAGCCGTTGAACCCGTCGATCGCGTTGCCGGTCACCTTCGGCTGGATGCGGGCGAGCAGCTCGAGCGCCGCGGCCTGGTCGTGTGACGCCGTGACGATCTCGTCCATGCCGATGCCGAGCTCCTGCATCGCAGCGATCGCCGCCGGGTGATCGGCGATGAAGTTCCGCAGCTGCTGGTCGGACTCGGCGAAGATCGCATCACCGAACTGCTTGGCCGCATCCGCGGCGTCGAGCAGCGCGATGGTCTTGATGTCGAGCGCGCTCGCGCTGGTCAGCACCGACTTCGTCATGTCCTTGACGTTCTTGTCGGCCAGCGACTCGTGGTCACCGAAGATCTCGACCGCCGCAGCGACCGCACCGAGCGCCACACCGAGGCCGAGCAGCCACGGCATGAGGTTGGCATCGGTCAAGAGCAACTTTGCGGCAGTGCGCACCGCGTTGAACGCGGCGACACCCACGTACAGGCCGGCGGCGACCAGGCCGACCGTCACGATCAGATCCTGCGTGCTCTCGTCGAGCGAGTTGAACCAGTCGAAGACCGTCGTGACGATGCCGACGAGCTTGCCCATCACGGGCAGCAACGCGGAGCCGATCTGCTCCTGCATCTCGTCGAACTGGATGTTCATCCGGGCCAACTTGCCCTCGTCGGTCTGCGCCCACGCGTCGGCCTGGCCCTTCACCTGCTCGTTCAGCCGCTGCGACGCGGTCGCCCAGTCGAGCGTCTTCTCGCCGGCCTCCTCCAGGCCGGGCACGAGCTTCGACAGTGACGTCGTGTTCCCGTCGTGGGCCTTCGCGATCGCGGTGGCCGCAGCCTCCAGCGATACACCCTTGGCGCGGGCGGTATCCAACGCCAGCCCCATCAGCTGCTGGGCTTCGCTCACGTCCTTCGTCGCGCCGACCAGGGTGGCGAGCGCCGGCCGGAGCTCGGTGTCCGCCACACCCTTGGCCAACTGCGTCTTGCTGATCCAGTCCTCGGTCGCGGCGACCTGCTCGCGCGATGCGCCGGTGGCGTTGATCAGCGCCGTCTCCAGCACCTTCTGCGCCGCGGCGTCCTCCGTCGCGGCCTTCACGGCGGCCTGCCCGAAGTCGACGACCGGCTTCGCCGCGTACGTCGACACGATCGTGCGGCCCAGCTGCTGCACGTTGCCCTGCAGGCCGCTCGCAGCGCCCTCCGCCGTCTTCGCGCCCTGCACGAAGCCCTTGGCGTCGGAGAGGATGTCGATGATCACCGCACGATTTGCCACCGATCCACCTCCCACGTCGTCATCGGCGCGATCGCGCCGCCCGTGCCACCCGTGCGCTCAACGCCACGTCGTCGGCCAGGACCTCGAGCACGAGCGCCTGGTCGAGCGTCCACTCCCCCGCCTGCCACGGGTCGAACCCGGGCAGGACATGCTGCAGCGCCACCCAGTGGGGGACCAGGCGACGCGTCACGGATTTGGGTCGAAGCCCTCCGGCGTCGTGTCCCACACCACGTGGCCCGGCTCCTGGTCGATGCCGTCGGTGATGTCGCGCAAGCTCAGGTTGTCCATCCACACCTGCAGCGACGACGTCGGATGCGTGCGCCTCCACACCACCCAGGCGTGCACCAGCACGACCTCGGCGTAGTCGGGCGACTCCATCTTCGCCATCGCCCGCTTCACCAGCTGCCGTTCCGACAGCGTCATCGACATCAGGTCGACGTCGATCTGCTGGCGGCCGGCGCCCTCTGCGTCCGGGGGCTCGATCGTGAGCGACACCTTCAGCTCACCGGCCGGGCGTCGCTTCATTTCGGCGCGGGCGCCGCTGGTGCCCATCAGCGGCCGGAGACCTTCGGTGCGAGTGCGTTGCTCACGGCATTCTTTACGTGCTGGTCCGCCGTGCCCGCCGCCCATCGTTCGAGCACCGCTCGATAGGTAGTGGCGTGGTCCCTTCCAAACTGCAGCACGACTGGCGCCTTCACGTCCTTGGCGGGGATCGTCTGCAGCACCGCCGTGGCCGTTGCTGTGTCGCCCTTCAGCGTTGCCACGCGGAGGATGGCGACCACGGCACGGCCCAGCTCAACGGGTCGGTCCCGACCCATCCGACCGAGATGTTCGAGTAGCAGCTTGGTGTCGGGTAGTGGGAGGGCGGCGATGTCCTGGTCGGTGACCGACTTCTGAGAGACACGGCTTTCGGACATGAGGTTCGATGCGATGTCGCGAAGGCGCTCAGGCAGGCCGGCATCGGGCCGCTGCGGCCGCTTCTTGGCTGCATTGCTCATGCTCGCGGCACCCCCTGAGAATCCATGTACGCATCGACCGCGGCGACGTAGATGTCGGCGATCTCCTCGAGCGACTCATCCACCTCCGGCCCGACGTGGTAGCCCTTCGGGTTCGTCGTGCGGAACTGGTTGTACCCACGGAACACCCGACCCGACGGCCCGACACGCGGCCGGTCGTGATGGGCGCCGAAGATGGTGCCGCCGGCTCGCACCGACGAGAACGCCACCTTGCCACCCACCTGCGACTTCATCGCCCGACCCGACGCCGCGACCGTCGACGACACCTCGGCCAGCGCCGGGCGGGCCCGCTCGAGGGCGAGCGCCGCGACCTTCGTGTTGGCATCGCGCAACGCGTTGGCCATCTGCTTGTCGCCGGCCTCGCGCAGCGCCTTGCGCAACTCCGCGAGACCGACGACCTGGACAGCAGCAGGCTCGGCCATCGTCAGGTGGTCGTGAAGACCGGCTCGCCGATCACCGTCGCGGTCAGCGTGATCGGCATCGAGTCGCCGATCTTGCCGTCGACGAATGGGATCGTCGGGACGTAGATGTCGAACGTGGCCAGCGGGTTGCCGACCGCGGTCGCGCCGTCGTCGTACTTCACCGTGCACGTCACGCGGGTCTTGCGGATCGCGTTCAGCGTGTTCCACGAGCCGGTGCCCACGGCGCCGTACGACAGCAGCAGTTCGACGTCGAGCACCCAGGTGGTCGAGCTCGGGCGCTCGCCGCCGGGGTTGCAGAACGTCGAGATGTCCGCCTTCTTGTCCGTGGGGATCAGCCGGACCGACCGCGCCGCGCAGACGTAGTCGACTGCGTTGATCGTGATCACCGGGGATTCGAGTGTGACTCCGTCAGCCAGCGTCATCGGCGCTGCCCTCCTTCTTGGTGTTGGTGTTCTTGGTCTCGTCCGCGGCGAAGCCGTAGGCGATGAGGCGGGCGAGGTGCGGGCCCGGAGGCACCACGTCGCCGGCGGTGTACGACTCGCGGCCGACCGTCACATCGACGGTCGCGCGGAAGATCTTGGGGCGGATGTTCATGCGGTTGGCCTTTCAGCAGGGGCGGGCGACAGCGGTGATGGTGAGCAGCGAGAAGCCGAGCCACCCGGACGCACCGGCGATGGCATCGGGGGCCGGCTCCAGCGACGTCTGGCGGGCCGTCACCGACCAGCTCGACACGCCGGCGTCACGGGCGACGTCGGGGATGATCGACTTGCGGTGCTCGCCGAACAGCACGGACAGCACCGCCTCGGTCAGCTGCACGCGGCGATCCCACGTGGCCGCCTCGTCGAGACCGGGCACGTTCGTCCACGTCGCGATGTCGAACGCGATCGTCTCCTCACGGCGGGCCGTGATGCTCGTGTTCGACAGGCCGGTCACGGCGACGATCTCGACGCCGGCAACGGGCCGGTAGGCGCCGAACAACACCGTCGGAGCACGAGGGCTCTGCGGGATCTGCGGCCACAACACGGCCGCCTCGCGCAACGCCGCCACCGTGGCCGGCAACAGCACGTCCTCCGTGGTCGTCATGCGATGCCAACGTCTCGGAAGGTCCACGCGCGCAGGACCTCGTCGACCTCCGGAAGCCCCGTCACGTAGAACGAACGACCCGGCGATGCCAGCTGCACCATCGAGCCGTCCGGCGCGGACTGGGCGAGCACGCGCATGTCGACCCCGGAAGACCCGCCGGTCAGCAGATGCCGGGTGTACAGCATCGCCGCCGACTTCAGATCCGGCGGCGGTGCGACCATGCCGTGCTCGTAGCCGATCTTCACCCACCGCGACGACCACAGGCCCGAGTAGCGGGTGATCACACCCGACTCCGACGGTGGGATCGCCGCGAGCTCCACCGCGCCGAGCGTCTCCACCGGCGACGACGACGGATCGTCGTACAGGGCGGCCGACCGCACCCGACGAACCTGCGGATGCGGGAGCACCAGATCGAACCCGGACGCACCCCGGATCGTGCGATACGCGTACCCGGGCACGAACCGCTGCCCGGTCACCCGCTCGAACAACCACTCCACACGCAGACGGACATCGGCCACCTCGTCCGCGGGGAAGTCGGCGGCCACCGAAACCGTCGGCTGCGCCGAGCGCAGCTCCGCGTTCGAGAACCACGGCGCCGCGACCACATCGACCTCCGTCGACGCGACCGTCACACCGGAAACGATCCAATCGACCGTCAGCCGGTCCAGGACCGCCGTCTGCGCCACGCTCAGCGCATAGGTGCGCTCAGCGGTGGCGGTGCCGGCGGTGGCGCCGCCAGTGACGATCACCGTGCCGTCAGCGCGGGTCACGTTCACGGTCACCGTGCCCGGATCGGCAGGCTCACCGAGCCCATCGATCTGGGACCAGCCGACCGATGCGGAGGTGCCCGCGATGATGCGCTGCGAGAACGGGGTCACGAACACGGGCACCTCCTCCGGTGACTACTTGCGCCTGCTGGACTTCGCCGGCTCCTCGGCCGGGGTCTCCTCGGCCGGGGTCTCCTCGG
>ERZ869929.815-NODE-815-length-14018-cov-6.654014_pt1 | contig 14018 bp, 21 predicted proteins | sample MGYA00579312_ERZ869929 | MGnify/ENA primary metagenome ERZ869929 (study PRJEB32216, sample SAMN09231818) | wastewater metagenome | place: USA: Maryland | collected 2016-08-09 | study: EMG produced TPA metagenomics assembly of the PRJNA472060 data set (Reclaimed... | reverse complement strand
CATCAAGCGCGACCGTCTGCGCTGCCGTGGCTTCGGCTTTGGTGACTCACTTCGCGACCCGTTTTGACGACGGCATCGACATAGTCGTAGGCTGACGCCGCTTGATCCGTGACGCGGTCAGATACCGCGTGGCTCGAATCCGGCGGTGGGGATACCGCCGGATTCTTCGTTATTGTGTGTCCGTTATGCTAGACTTTATCCTCAATGGGCGTTTTTGCGGATTTATTTGCTACTTCAAAGCCAGAAGAAAACGTGGTTGATGTTGCCGCGTCTCTGGCTCCTTTTTACGTCAACAATAATGCGCTCAATGTTGCCGGTGGTGCGATTGCGGTTCCGCGACTCAATGCGCTTTCCGTTCCTGCCGTTGCTCGCGCTAATGGAATCATCACATCAACAATCGGATCGCTTCCTATTGAAAAATTCAATGACGCATCTGGTGAGAGAATTCCTATCGAGCGATCGTTCAAGCAACCTGATCCGCGTGTTCCTGCTTCTTTGATTTATTCGTATCTCGCTCAGGATCTCTGGCTTTATGGCGTTGCTTACGGTCAAGTTATGGAAATGTATGCCGCATCGGATGGCGGTCGCGTTCGTCGCTGGACTCGCATCGATCCTCAATGGGTAACCGTGAAAACGAATCCGCTTGGGACAGAGATTATTGGTTATAGCGTCAGCGGTTACGAAACACCAATGAGCGGTGTCGGGTCGATTATTCAATTCTTTAACCTCGCAGATTCGGGAATCTTGAATCGCGCAGGACGCACTATTCGCGCCGCAATCGAACTCGAAAAGGCTGCCGAACTTTATGCTCGCGAGCCACTTCCGACGATGGTATTGAAATCAACCGGAACGAATCTACCTTCCGAGCGAATCAAATCGCTTTTGGAATCATGGCGAACGTCAAGAACTAATCGGGCTACCGCTTTCCTCAATGCTGACGTTGAACTTCAGGCTCTCGGCTTTGATCCTAAGCAACTTCAACTATCAGAAGCGCGCCAATACATCGCGCTGGAACTTGCTCGCCAATGCGGAATTCCTGCTTATTTCCTCAGCGCGGAATCTACATCGATGACTTATTCAAACGCGACATCCGAGCGACGTTCGTTGATTGATTTCTCACTTCGTCCGATTCTGACGGCAATCGAGTCACGTCTAAGCATGGATGACTTTACGCCAGCAGGAACTCACGTTCGTTTCGACCTTGATGATTTCCTTCGCGGAAATCCTTTGGAGCGAGCCCAGATTTACCAAATTCTTACCGGCATCGGAGCGATGACCGTTGAGGAAGTTAGGAAAGCAGAGGATCTCTTAGGATGAAGATCAACTACCCAATGACCATCACGGCAGCCGATGTCGAGACTCGCACTTTGACCGGTCGCATCGTTACATGGGGCGAAGAAGGCAACACATCAGCCGGACGCACCGTGTTCAGCAAAGATTCGATCGCATTCAATAAAAACGTCAAATTACTTCTTGAGCATGAGTTGACGCGACCAATCGGCAAAATGGTCAGCGCAGAAGTTACCGACACCGGCATCGAAGCCAAGTTCAAGATTTCAAATACTTCAGCCGGATCCGATGCTTTGATTGAGGCAGCCGAAGGGTTGCGCGATGGATTCAGCGTCGGCGTCAAGCTCAACGACTGGGAAAACAAAGACGGAGCGATGGTGATCTCATCCGCAAAGTTGATCGAGGTTTCCCTCGTCACCGAGCCAGCAATTGATTCAGCGCGTGTCGCTGAAGTCGCAGCCAGCGAAGAAGAAAACAAGGTTTCCGAGGAAGCAACCGTTTCCGAGGATCAAACAACAATCGAAGGAGAACAAGTGTCCGACACTACCGTTCCTGCTCCTGCCGTCGAAACGGTAGAAGCACAGGCGACAGAGGTTCAGGCTAAGTCTGCGCCAATGTTCACCGCTCCTCGCGTGAATCTCAACGTCACCGCAGGACAATACGCACTCGCGCAAATTCGCGCATCGCAAGGCGACTCAGAGGCTCGCGATCTCGTCGCAGCACTCGACGTAGCAACCGTTTCGGAGAACATCGGTGTCGTTCCACCGACCTATCTTCGTGACCTCATCGGCATTATCGATGACCAAATGCCATTCGCTGACTCTTTGGAGCAGGGTGTTCTTCCGGCTTCCGGAATGAAGTTCTATCGTCCAGTCATCGGCGTTCAGGCAACAACCGCAATCACCGCCGAGGGTATCGAACTTGACTCAACCGACACGACCATCACTTCTCTTGAGATTGATGTTGTGAAAATCGGTGGAGCCAATATCATCAACGCAGAACTCTTCGAGCGAAGCGACCCATCCTACGTCGATGTTCTTCTTCGCGAACTCGCCGCTTCATGGGCGCAGAAGGCTGATGCGTACGCATTCTCAATCGCAGCAGGCGCACCGGGAACATCTTCTGGCGCAACTCTTTACGCAGGTATCGCAGACGGTATCGCAGACGCTTACGGTGTTCTTCGCCGAACTCCAAATCGCTTCCTCGCAGACACCGGCAATTTTGCCGAGTTGCTCGCGGCAGTTGATGGCAGCCAGCGTCCACTATTCGCAGCAGCTGCTCCGCAAAACGCAGCCGGCTTGATGACTCAGGGTTCAACCGCAGGCACAATCGCAGGTCTCCAACTCGTCGTCGATCCAAACCTCGATACCGGAACCGGTGTGAAGGGTGTGGTTTACGCTTCTGACGCAGCAACGTTCTACCGTTCGCCAGCGATTCAGATTCGTTCAACGGTTGTCGCCAACGCGCAGTATGAAGTTGGCGTTTACGGTTACGTCGCTTGCGCTCGCAAGTATGGAACCGCATTCCGCAACATCACCGTCGCGTAAGTAAATCAATAAGTCCTCAGCCGGTCTGATCCCGAGCCGGCTGGGGATCTCTAGCAGAAAGGCGAGGACATGCCCACCATAATCACGGCAAGTGAACTCAGAGCCGTTCTTGGCGTGTCCTCAGCCCTGTATTCAGACACAATTTTGAACGACGTCATCGATACCGCTGAAGCAGTAGTCTTGCCGATGCTCGTCACATATCGCAGCGCAATTCGCAGCGTGGAACTTCGAAGTAATGAAGCCATCTTTGAGTTTGATCCTGTTCAAGTATTCAACGAAGGACAGAGCGTCGTTATCGCTGGTGCTGGTTCACCTTTCGACGGCACTAGAACAGTTCTTGCTAATGAACTGACCGATACGACCTTCCGTGTGGCGATCGTCAATGCCGACATCGCAAAAAAGAACCTGATCCCGGCTGGAACCGCGACCCTTAGCGGCGCAAGCACCTACGTAGGCGTTCCAGAGGTTGAGTCGGCGGTTCTAGCGGTCGCCACCGAGGTCTTTCAATCACGAAGCGCAGTCGGTGGACAGATCGAGGGCGTTGATTTCCAAGTCTCGCCGTTCCGTCTTGGTCGTAGCCTATTCAATCGAGTTTCCGGCATTCTCGGCAAGCACATCGATCAGGAGTCGATCGCACTATGACGATCGCGACTGAAGTTCGCGCCGCGCTCAAAACAGCATTAGCACCGGTCGCAGCTAATATCTATGACCATGTTCCAGAAGCACCGCAGGCTCCGCACGTCAGCATCGTTCCCGATGATCCTTATCTCGACATCGAGACAATCGGCAAAAGTGTTTTACGGCTTCGAGTCAATATGGTTCTGGCAGTCGGAGTGAACTACGCGAGCAACGCGGCAGCACTCGACAACTTAGAAAAACTCATCACTAGCGTTCTGACGAATATCCCAGCCGGATATATCGTCGGAGAGGTCAATCGACCAACAGTAACTCAGGTCGGCTCGGTCAATCAGCTCGTCGCTGATATTCGAGTCTCAACCTACTTCCAAAACTAAGGAGCAGAAATGTCTACCACCGTCATAACCGGTCGCGATGTTACCTTCACAATCGGTGGTAACAATTTCGACGCTCAGGCAACGTCAGCAGTCCTCAGCGGCGAAATGACTCGCGAAACCTTCGAGACACTCAACGGCAAGGCTTACAAGGTTCTCGATAACAATTTCACGTTTGAAGTCGAAATGCTTGCTGACTGGGGTGTTACCGGCTCGCTTTGTGAAATCCTTTGGGGCGTCGCTGAGTCAGCACCGAACACCGGAATCAACACCGTATTTACCGCAGCAAGCGGAGCAGTTTTTACTTTCCAAATCTTGCCTGTCTGGCCTTCAGCTGGTGGATCTGGTAACGACGCTCAGACAGTATCGTTCACATTCCAAGTCATCGGAGTTCCAGCAGAGAGCTTCGCCTAATAAGGAGATCGGGATTATGAAATTACCAATTCACATTACCTACACATCGGGAAAGCAGGAAACCTACACCGCGCAACCGCCGGAGTGGGCTAAGTGGGAAAAGGAAACCGGCAACAAGATCACGCAGGCTGATGGAAACATCGGAATATGGGATCTGATGTTCTTGGCGTATAACGCTCACAAGCGCGAAGCGGCAGGACTGCCGGTCAAGCCTTTTGATGTCTGGAGCCTAACGGTCGAGGACATATCGGCAGGTGAGTCCGACCCAAAAGCCACCCAGTCGGAAGTCTGAGCCGGCTGATCGTCGAACTGGCGATCGCGACAAGAATTCCGATGAGTGAGTGGACGGATGCCAGCGACATCCTAACCGCTCTTGAAGTATTGAAGGAGCGCAAGTGACCGAGCCAGCCTTAGCCTTCGACAAGAAGGAACTGCGTTCGGTCATCGGCGCATTCAAAGCGATGGACGAACAGGCGACTGATGAAGCAAAGAAAATGGGCTACGAATTGGCTCAATATGCGGCGCAAGAAGTCCGACGCGCAGCTCTTTCGCGCACAGTCAATCCGGTCGCAGTTCGACGAATCGCTGATGGAGTTCGGGTCAGCAGAACATCGAAAGTGGGCGAATTCTCTTATGGGTTCGCCAGTCAGCGTTTTAGCGGTGGTGGTTCGACGAAAGAGTTATGGCGTGGTTTTGAGTTCGGTTCTAATCGATACCGACAGTTTCCAAGACGCACTCCGAAATCAGGGCTCCGGGGCAACGCTGGATATTTCATCTATCCGACACTCCGTCGCATTCAGCCTCAACTAGTCGCTCAATGGGTTCAGGCGTTTGATCGCATTCTGAAGAAATGGACGTAACATGGCAGAATTCAGAACGCTGAAACTTTCCATCCTCGCGGATGTCGACAACCTCAAAAAGCAACTTGGTCAGGGCGAAAAGGAAGTCCAATCCTTCGGCTCAAAGGTCGCAGACTTCGGCAAGAAGGCAGCCCTAGCGTTTGCTGCTGCGGCAGCAGCCGCCGGAGCCTATGCCGCGAAACTTGCCGTTGATGGCGTCAAAGCAGCGATCGAGGATCAAAAGGCTCAGGAGTCGCTTCGTCGAACCCTTGAGAACGTTACCGGCGCAACAGAAGCGCAAGTCAAAGCGACCGAGGATTACATCTCGACAACTGCCGTCGCGGTGGGAATTGCTGACGATGAACTACGTCCGTCACTCGATCGTCTCGTCCGAGCCACCGGGGATCTAACTCAGGCGCAACGCTTACAGTCCATCGCGCTCGACATTAGCGCAGGCACAGGGCGAAGCCTACAAGCGGTCACAGAAGCACTCTCAAAGGCTCAGGAGGGCAATCTGGGCGGTCTAACTCGTCTGGGTGTAGGTCTTACCGCAGCCGAGGTCAAAACCCTTTCATTCGAGCAGATAACGGCGAAATTAGGGCAAACGTTTGCCGGTCAAGCAGCCGCATCAGCGAATACCTTTCAGGGTCGCTTAGATCGACTCAACATTGTTCTCGATGAAGCCAAAGAATCAATCGGGTTCGCTTTGCTCCCGGTCTTGGAGCGTTTGCTTAGTTTCGTCAATGATCGCATCGTTCCAGTCATCCAAAAGTTTGCTGAGGATTTTGGTAGCGGAAACGGTCTGGCAGGTAACATCGAGCGAGTGGTCACAATCATTCGAACCGTGTTGACGCCGGTCTTTGAAGGCGCGCTTAGCCTATTCCGTCGAGTTCGTGACGCAGTCGCAGCCAATCAGGAATCTTTCACCAAGTTCGCAGACCTGATCCGAACCTACATCGCACCGGTCATCGGAACGGTTCTCGGTGGTGCGCTCAGGGCTCTTGGAGTCATCGCTCAAGGCGTTATCAATATCGTCGCCAAAGCAGCCGACTTCATTCGAGCAACCGTTGAAGTGGCAATCGCCGGCATCAATGCCCTTATCCGCGCCTATAACGCAATCCCGGCACTACCTAACATTCCTACCATCAACGCACCAAGCACCAGAGTTGCGACGCCGTCCTCACCAAGCGTTCGAGCAATCGAGCGAGGTGTCCCAACGGCTACTTCTGGAGCCGCGCCGGTCGCTCCGGTTACGAATAACATTACGGTCAATGGAGCCATCGATTCTGAGTCAACGGCTCGTCAGATCGCCAGAGTCCTCACAGAATCGGCGTCACGCGGCACAGGTGGCGGCGGTGGCTTCTTAGGCGGTGTTCTCGTAACGTGACGGCTTGGACTCCCGAATACCGTATCCGCGCTAACGGTGACACAATCACCGGCATCACCCTCGTCGGGTTCTCGATTACTTCTGGGCGAACCGACGTCAACTCGCAGGCTCAGGCAGGGTACGCAGCGATTCGAATCCTCAACCTGACGAATCAGGTTTACACGTGGGGAATCAATACATCGATCACCATCGAGGTCAAAGATACGACTGCGACATTCGTTCCCATCTTTGGTGGTCGAATCTCAGATATTGCCGTGGGAGTCGAACGAAGCGGATCTGAGGGGGCAGTTACAGTCATCGACATCTATGCCCTCGGAGCCCTAGCCAAACTTCAAAACGCAGTCTGGGAGGGTTCGCTGAGCAAGGCTTTCGACGGCATTCAGATTCGAACAATTCTTGAATCGTTGTTGACGAATGCTTGGAACGAGGTTCCACCGGCTGAAACATGGGCAACCTATAACGCGACCGAGACATGGGCAAACGCTCAAAACATCGGCATAGGCGAAATTGATGAAGGCGAATACGAAATGATCAGTCGATCAGCCAACCCGGTCAATATGTATTCCTACGTGGCTGATCTTGCTAATTCTGGCATCGGTTATTTGTACGAGGACGCCAACGGTCTAATTTCCTACGGAGACGCTGATCATCGCCAGAACTATCTCGTCGCGAACGGTTACGTCAATCTCGACGCTAATGACGCGCTTTCGGACGGTATCCGTTCGACGACTCGTCAGGGCGACATCGTCAACGATCTCGTTATCAATTACAAAAACAACTTCGGAACGTCCTACACATTCACCGACCAAACGTCCATCGATACTTACGGTCTATATGCTCGATCGATCAACTCGCTCATCGATGACGATACAGACGCGCAAGCAGTCGCAGAACGTTTCGTAAATTTCCGATCGACTCCCAAGGCTAAGTTCGACTCGATTACCTTTGCCCTTCAAAACCCGGAAATCAGCGACGCAAACCGTAATAGCCTTTTGAACGTGTTTATGGGTATGCCGGTCGCCATCGCTAACCTGCCAGCCAACATCAACTCCGGATCGTTCGTGGGTTATGTCGAAGGCTGGACCTTCAGATCAACCCTTTCGGGTCTTACGCTTTCCCTCACCCTGAGTCCCACCGAGTTCTGGACGGTCGCTCAGGAATGGAATCAAGTCACGGCGACGCTCACGTGGGCGGCGGTTGATGCTACACTTACATGGCAAAACGCGACAGGAGTAATCGGCTAATGGCAACAACGAGCATCCTCGGGATCAATATCCCGGACAACACAGATCTGGTCAAAGACGGCGCGCTCGCTATGCGCACCATCGGCAACGGCTTTGATGACGCTTTGGCAAAGGTCGCGCTCAACGATCAGACTGCTACCTATACCGCAGTTTTGACCGATAATCGTAACAAGTTGGTTCGAATGAACGTTTCGACTGCCAACAACTTTCAAATTCCTACTAACGCATCAGTCGCGTTTCCCATCGGATCGGTCATCAATGTGACTCAACTGGGAACCGGTCAAACTACAATTCAAGCCGTTACATCTGGAACGACGACAATTACATCAACCGGGGCATCGTCAGCCGCTCCAAAACTAAGGGCTCGATATTCAGCTGCTTCGTGTATCAAGGTCGGAACCGACACTTGGCTCGTTGTGGGGGATATCTCCTAATGCCAATTTTAGGGATTCTGGCAAGCAAATTCACCGTTCCGGCTCTTGATGTGGAATATCTTGTCATCGCCGGTGGTGGCGGTGGTGGAACGGCTAGTAATGGGAACACCTATGCCGGTGGTGGTGCTGGTGCTGGCGGCTATCGCACCGCAACGCTTACCGGACTCACAACCGCGACGAATTACACAATCACGGTTGGCGCAGGTGGAACCGCCGTCATAGCATCCGGATCAAGCGGTAATCAAGGGGCAAATTCGGTTTTTAGCACTATCACATCAACAGGTGGTGGATTTGGCGCAGGTGGATCACTCGCAAACGTCGCTGGTGGAAACGGTGGCTCAGGTGGTGCTGGCACAAATGCCGGAGCCGCTGGAACCGGAACCGCAGGTCAAGGAAACGATGGTTCTGCCGGTGTCGCGACTTTTGGATCATCCGGCGGTGGCGGTGGAGCAAGCGGTGTTGGTATCGCACCAACGGCAGCATCTCCCGGCGGTGCTGGTGGTAATGGAACGGCATCATCAATTACCGGCACAAGTGTTACACGCGCAGGAGGTGGCGGTGGAGGCTCTTACGCGCCGGGTGGAGTCGGCGGTGCTGGTGGCACCGGCGGCGGTGGAGCAGGTGGAAACACTTCAGGCAACGCAACGGCTGGAACCGCAAACACCGGCGGTGGCGGTGGCGGTGCTGGTGGTGGAAGCGGCGGCGGTGGCAACGGAGCCAATGGCGGTTCAGGAATCGTCATTCTGAAATATCCAGACAGTTATACGGCGACATTCTCCGGTGGAGTTACTCAAACAACTTCAACTTCTGGTGGATTCAAAATTTCTTCGATTACCGCAGCAGGTGTTTCCGACACGGTAAGTTGGTCATAATGGCTCATTACGCTTATCTTGATGAGAATAACATCGTCGTAACTGTCATTGTCGGCAAAGACGAAAATGAGTTGATCGATGGATTAGATCCTGAAAGTTACTACGCGCAAGGCACACCGTATACAGTCAAACGGACTTCCTATCACGGAAATATTAGAAAGCAATATGCCGGAATTGGGTTCCGTTACGATCCTATTGCCGACGTTTTTATTGCTCCAAAACCTTTCGATTCATGGATATTGGATGAGAATTTCGATTGGCAAGCACCAAAACCGAAACCTGACGGCGATTTCACATGGGATGAAGAAATAGGTGAATGGGTTGAAGCGCAAACCTCCTTGGCTTAGCCATGCCGGACGACAACTCCGTGAGCAAATCGACGATCGTTATCCTAACCGCGACCGTCGTTCTGATGGTTGGGTGGCTGACTCAAAGCATTCTAAGAAATCTGATCACTCACCTAGAAGAAACGGAGTGGTCAGGGCAATAGACATCGACGCCGGGTTAGGTCATTCAAAGGCGTCTGGAATGCTCGCATTAGCCATCGTCGAAGCTGCCAAAGCCGGAGACAAACGAATCAAATACGTCATCCATAAGGGTCGCATAGCATCGAAAATCCGGGGATGGGCGTGGCGTCCTTACACCGGGCTGAACCCTCATGAGACACATATTCACGTCAGTTTCACTCGCAAGGGTGATCGGGATCGAAGCAACTTCGCAATCTAAGGAGAATCGTGAACGATTACATGAAGCATCCAGCAGTTCTAGCATTTGGCGCATTCCTGAGCGCATGGGCAGCGACGAACTTCGATCTCGACTACCGAGCCGTTCTTTGGTCGGTTGTTGCCGGTGTCTTTGGATACGCGAAGCCCTTCAAGAAATGAAGGCTGCCGAATGGGTCGGACTGATTGCTGGTCTGACCGGGATTCTTGGTGCGTTTGTAGCAGCTCTGCGATGGACGGTTCACCAGTTTGTCCAAGAGATAGGCAATCAACTATTTACACGGATGGATCGTCTGGAAACTGAGATCGGCGTGTTGACGGCGAGACAGTCAGACATCTATGCCACCATTATCACCGAAAGGGGTTCTCATGGCTCGAAAGACAAAGGCTCAAAAACTCGCAAGCCTGCGCGCAAAAGAGCGAGCCGCTAAGAGAACAAAACCCATCACCGCTCTCGATCTATGGGCGATCAGTCTTTATGAGGTCACTGAGTCTATGAAGCGAGCAGGTTTTGACGACGCAACGATTCAGGGCTGGCTCTGTGATCAATCCTTGCCAGATTGGGTCTTATCGCCATCGAAGCCGATTGAGGACGATGACGACGAGGAAGAAGAAGACTATTAGGCGAACCGTTGTAATCAGCGATCTCCAAGTTCCTTATCATGACCATAAAGCCGTCAAAAACGTCGCAGCATTCATCAAGCGATGGAAGCCAGACCGGGTTGCCACCGTCGGCGATGAAATCGACCTTCCCCAGTTGTCCCGATGGGAGCGCGGTCTTGCCGGTGAGTTCGCTGGAACACTTGACCGGGATCGACGAATCACTCAGGAAGTTCTATTCGACCTCCGTGTTACGGATATGGTCAGAAGCAATCACACAGACCGACTCTATAACTCCATCAAAACCCGGCTTCCAGCCCTAGCAGCCTTGCCCGAACTTCAGTTCGAAAATTGGCTTGGGCTTCCGGATTTGGGCATCAAGTTCTGGCGCGATCCTATGCCGTTGGCTAAGGGGTGGATTGTCCTTCATGGGGACGAGGGAGCCGTCTCCCAGAAGGGTGGTCAAACGGCTCTAGGATTGGCTCTAAGGCATGGAAAATCGGTGGTCTGTGGTCACACCCATAGGGCAGGGCTTTCGGGGCTTACACAGGCTTCTGGGGGCGTTTTAGGGGGTATTCTGTGGGGCTTTGAGGTCGGCAATCTAATGAACTTCCGTGATGCCAAGTATCTCAAAGGCGGTTCAGGTAATTGGCAGCAAGGGTTCGGCCTCATCTACGAGCACAAGAACCGGGTTACGCCTGTGTTCGTGCCGATCGAGCGTGATGGCTCGTTCGTGGTTGAAGGCAAGGTTTATGGCTAATAAAGCCAGCGTCACGCGTAGGATTCGAACCTACAACTTTCGGCTTCGCGAACCGATACTCTGTCCGTTGAGTTAGCGTGACCTGATTAGTATATATGATCAATGATTTAGTGCCCATCATCCGAGACATCGACAGGCAGTTAGACGATTGGGATACGGCGAGCGATTTCGTTATGAAATCGTTATCAAAGAATCACCCAAAGTCTCACCGCTAAGGCGTAGCCTTCAGCTGCCGGATCAACCCACCGGCAGAATCGGGAAATCATGACCGCTATGGGATTTGACCCATTAGCAATTTATTACATCATCGCACTTATCAGCATTCCCATTCTGGGTCTGCTTTACACCGCAATCACCGAAAACTTCTATTGGAAAGGCTGGCAAGATGGAAAACGATTCGCCGAAAGCAATCAACCCTCAAAGCATTCTCGATGAAGCAGGTTTCATCCGAGGTGAACGAGGAAAGGTTTACGGTCACCCATATATCAATCATCGACGCATCGCCGATCTTTGGTCTGCTTATTTGGGTATCCCAATACCACCGGATCAAGTCGCGGTCTGTATGGCTCTCGTCAAGATCAGCAGAATCGCCGAAACACCGGGTCATCGAGGTCGAGACGGTTACGTGGACGGAGTGGCTTACCTTTCACTCGCTGCCATGCTCGCAACAGTCGATCCAGAGGAATTCGATGCCTATTAGAGCCAATCACGACTCTAAGATCTGGTGCGACATCTGTAAACTCAGGTTCGGTAAGGTCGGTGGTGAGTGGCATATTCGCGCCATGACGCCGGCTCGCTGGATCGTCATAAGTGAAACAAAGGAGCGAAGGGGTCGCACTAAGGCTTATTGCCAGCCGTGCGCGAACGAAGCGCAAATGGACGGACGAGGAAACGTCTGGACTTTTAGAGAGCAATTGGACTACGCATTAGGGAAAGAGGAGTTACATGGGATGGAATCTGAATGACTACGAACCGGTCGAAGATCGCTTGGCTAAGTTCTGGAATGATTATCCGCCGGGTCGCATTGAGACGGAGTTGGTGGCATACGAAGGTAATCGCTATATCGTGGCTGCTCGACTGTATCGGGTGGACACGGATCCCAAGCCATTCGCAACAGGGCTGGCAGAGGAGACGATTTCTGATCGAGGCGTCAATTCAACTTCGGCTCTTGAAAACGCTGAGACGTCTGCTATCGGACGAGCGTTGGCTAACGCCGGATATGCTCCAAAAGGTAAACGCGCTAGCCGAGAAGAGATGGCAAAAGTAGCAAGAGGCGACACGCCGATCGTTTCACATCCGTTCAAGCCTTCAGAAGCGGTCAAAGAGGTTCCAAACGAACCTCAAACCGTGGTCTGGGAGGATGAATCCGAGACGAAGGCATTCCAAGACACAACCGACATCGCCGCAGCCTTTGGCGGTCAAGTAGTGGGCTTCAAATGTAAGCATGGCGACATGTTGCTCAAAGAAGGCACTTCCAAGACCGGCAAGCCTTATCACGGATTTGTCTGCTGCGCTAAGTCAAAGGCCGAACAATGTGAAGCTCGATGGGCAAAGCAAGGCAATAACGGTCAATGGGTGTTCGAGGATCGAGCTGCCGGATGGTAGAAGATCGAACTGGCGAGATGAACAAGAAGCCAACAAAATGCGATTGGTGCGATGTTCAGTTGATCAGTTATCAAGGATTCCGAGTCCAAATGACCGAAGATGATCCTTTTGACTATCAATGGGCTTGCCATCAATGCTACGAAAAAGTTTGGTTTTAGAAATGAGCAACGCATCGAGGAGGCAACGTGGTCGGGAGACTGAGAAGATTTTTGCGGATTATTTGGTTCGTAACGGATTCAAGACCGCTCATGTTACGTCTATGGCTGCTTCTGGCAGCGATGTTCTGGGTATCGACGGCGTGGATTGGGAGATCAAGGCTCGACGCGGATTGGTCATTAGCGAGACTATGGCTCAACTGCGCAGACGCAGACGTGAAACCGGATTAGGCGTTGGGATCCTCAGACTAGACAAACAGGGCGAGAAAGCCGTAGGCGATTGGGTTGCCATCCTTACGGCTGATGATCTGATTTATTTACTCAAGGCGGCAGGTTATGGCGACGCCAGATAAATACGTTTATCGTTGCTTAGGCTGCGGAAAGTGGGTTTACATGCGTGAACTGTGTGAGGATTGCTATCCAAAGGATCAGGCGGCATGAAAACGACACGCCGTCTCACCTGCGGTTATGTAAATGGACTTGACGACCATGCTACGCTTAGCCTGCCAGCCTGCGGGGTCAGAGCCCGAGCAGGGGCAGTAGCGATCGGGAGGGCTCTATTCATCACGCTTTTGGCGTTCTTCATGCTTTTATCAGTTAGCCTTCCTAATTCTCATGCTTGGAAAAACCATTCTATGAATTTGAAGTTATATGCTCATAATCAGATAAAAAATTGGTCTGAATTTGAGTGTTATGTAGAACTGATTCATCGTGAGAGTAGTTGGAACTACAAGGCTAAGAATGGGTCACATTACGGACTAGGTCAGGTGCGATCTACGTGGTATCGCGACCTATCACCTCGTAAGCAAATCAAAGCGCACTTAGGGTACATCGAGCATCGCTACGATGGGTCACCGTGTAAGGCTCTGCGTCACCTTATCAGAGTAGGCTGGCACTAATGACGAGCAGCCTCAGCAATAATGGATCCACGAGTAAGTGGAGACGGTTGCGTTCGCAAGTCCTGAAGCGTGATGCTTATACGTGCTTCTATTGTGGTGGTCACGCGAATAGCGTTGATCACATCGTGCCACGTTCGCAACTCATCGATCAGAACGCAGATACGTTAGATAACCTCGTTGCTGCGTGCGTTCAATGTAATTCGAGTAAGGGGGGTAGGTTTTTTGGTGAGCGTCCGACAC
>ERZ869929.814-NODE-814-length-14026-cov-9.274068_pt1 | contig 14026 bp, 19 predicted proteins | sample MGYA00579312_ERZ869929 | MGnify/ENA primary metagenome ERZ869929 (study PRJEB32216, sample SAMN09231818) | wastewater metagenome | place: USA: Maryland | collected 2016-08-09 | study: EMG produced TPA metagenomics assembly of the PRJNA472060 data set (Reclaimed... | reverse complement strand
AACGTGCAAAAGCAGAACCAAAAAAGGAGAAACGGGAGTGAAGTATATAGCTCCCCAAATTATCTTCGATAAGTTTTGCTCTAAACTGCCGCCTCGCTAACAATCGGTATCGTTCGCTCGACCACGCTATCGTCGTACAGCCTCGATGAATACTTTCGCCCCGTGAATGTCGCTTTCGGCAAACCGCCCTCTACGCTCATTTCTATTTGCTCGATGATGACAGGAAAATTGTAAACGCCTGAACCATCGTCAGTGATCGCTACAACGTCGCCCTCTTGCAATAGCAATGCCTCGCGGGTCGCGGTCCATCTGTAAAAGAAATCTGCGTCTTGCCGTTCTGCCAACAAACCCGCCGCGATGCGATACGCCTGATCGGTATTGTCGATGGCTTGCCCGTTGAACTCTTTAGACTTTGTTGCCCCGACCTTGGCAATCGACGCATCATCGCGGAGTTTGAGCGTGATAAGCCGCCAATCGTCAGCCGAGTCGCGGTACTTCATCTCGATTTGATTGACTGTATCCTCACGCCGCCCTAAGAACCACGAGAATGAGGCTTTTAGTACATTGGAGCGTGTCGCCGCCGAGCGGGTCGTTGTGCGGTCGCTGAACGCCATTGACAGCTTCATCACCTCGCAGCCGGACGTATTCAAGTCTGGTGGCAGTGCCGCCGTCAGTGCGGGTAATGTCGTTATATCAAAGCCCGTGCCGTTGTTGTTGGCAATGTATCGCAACTTAGTCGAGTCTGCTTCCGGCGATACGTACCAGTTGAGCGATGTTGCCCCAGATGGTAGAGAGATCGTGCTAACGCTGATCTTCTTATTTGCCGCGAGGGTGATTGCTTTGAACGGTGACAGCAAGGTTTCGCCGGACGCATTAACTGCCGAATACGCCACGTTGTAGACACCCGCCGCCAGCGAACCGCTCGATGCACCTGATAAGGTCGGTGCGGTTGACGGGTCTGCCATTGGCGTTGAAGTCGTGTACGTCAATCCACTGTCAATCGTCAGCGTTCCAAACTTTGCAGTAAGGTTGACAACGTGTGCCCCGCTAACCCACGACACATCAAACCGCCGATACAGTGCCGGATGCGTTGCGATAACGCCCGCGATGTAAGACGCGATAGATTCGGTTGTCTCGCCCGATGATGCTGTTGTGAACGCAAATACGGTTGACTCAAGCGTGATCGTGCAAGCGGTTGATGCCGTCGCACTATTGACCGTTATTGATGCCGTTGCCGGTGTCGATGCTCCGTCACACCCCGCGAACCCGACGATTGTAAATAGCCCGCCTGTTGACGAAAAGGTTATCGAGTTTTGCGACGATGAATAAGCCGCACCCGTGACCGTGCGAATCTCGCTCGACGTAGTATGCGGTGCGACGAGTAGCAGCGTGTCAGTGTCGCCTATCCAGTCAGTCACCGCGTCCACGTCCAACGCCGTCTCAGCCGCTGAAAATTGCTCAGTGCCGAACGCATAAGGTACGGGTTTCTTATTCTTTAGCCCAAGTTTGCCCGATGCCGATTGAGTAAAGAATTGACGCGATGATAGGTTGATGACATCGTGTAGCAAGTCGAGTGCCGACATCTGCTCAGACACAACCGTATTGCACGTATATCGCTTACGCAAGAACCGCCCCAAGCCTGGAAGCTGTGACGGTGGTGGAAATGGGTCTGGCGGGAAATCCCCTGGCTCAATTGGTGGTGGTGTTGGCATTATCCCTCTGTCACAAATATAAAGTCGGTCAACGAACGGTCGATGATGTTGAAGTCGTTGTATTGATAAGCCGTGTAAAATTCGTCATCATCAATCCAGTTTTCATCGAGGCCATAATAGTCCGATGTGGTTAGCAGAAACCGCGTGATCGCCGCCGCATTGTCTGACCATGTATCAGTCGTGACCCAATCGCCCGAACCGTCTGGAATGGTGACAAGCCGCCCCTCGATGACAGCGACAACGGTTGGAGCCGGTTCGACATCATCCACGCTTGAGTTATTCGCCTTTGCCCGTATATGAGCCGTCCGCGAGTAGTAACCTGGACCAACCCAGCCCGTGTCGATGCTCTGTAATGTGCCGACAAGCCCTAGGTTCTCAGCGTAACTCACCGAGTCAAGCGGTAGCCGCGAGTCGATAGATGCCGCTTTGGTCGCATCACCTGGCGAATAGTTGCCGCTCGATCCGATGCTATTTATCTCACCCTCGCAGAATGCCGTCACCATTCGGAGATAAGTGCCGACATCATCATAGGCAAGGTGCGTTCCCTCAACCTGTGCCCGTCCGAACACTTCGGGAATATCCTTGTTTGCGTCGATGTCGCTGAATGACGAATACTGGAGCGTTTTTTGAACAGTCTTTTTGAACCCGAATAACCCCAAGATGCCGCCGCGTTTCACACGAGCCGAGTATGTCGTGTCACCCGATTGTGGCATGAACAAAAAGCCCTCAAATTCGGGATCAGTTGACACTCTGCCCTCTGGATCTTCTTTGGCATATTTTCGACGCGGTATCTTGACCTCTAACCCGCCGAGAATCCAATCAGCCGTTACGGTTAGGCTGTTCTTGTCGCCCGATGATGGTTTCTGGCATCGCCCCGTGAATAATATCTGCGACTTAGCAAGCGTTGTGCTAGACCCGCGAGAGATGAGGCGAATCACCATTATCAAGCCCTCGAATCCGTTCGTGAACTCAAAGCGTGAAATGGTGCGGTCAACATTCGAGAACGTGACTTCTGCCGTGTTGCTCTCGGATGTCAGTGTACGATTGACCCGCCCGAACGATTCAACTAGCCGCGTGTATGTTTCACCGGCAAACGTGATGCCGTCAACGTCAGCATACAGGCCGAGAGCATCGGCGGGGTCAAAGCCCGATGATGTCGGTGTTGCATCGTGAGCGTATATCTCGCACACGGTCGAGAAGTCCGTTTCACTTGCTAATATTGAAGCCCATGCCGCGTTATCTATCATTACGGGTATTTGACAAGAGAAAAGGTAACTTCATTAGCCCACGATTTATGATCGCGGTGACTGCTCGAATATGACTCGATGCGAACGCCGGTCTGAGTCACGCCCCACTTATCGACAAGCGAGAACGTCCGCGAACGTCGAGCCACTTTGTTGAACGTGTCGAATATCTCCATCTGACCATATGACAAGCCGGTAAAAGTAATATCCCATCGTTGCGGAGGCGTGTCGGTGCGTTCGTTAAAATCGCGTCCGGCATCCTCATATTCAAAAGTGTCAGTGACTTCATCCCACTCAAGCGGCCTCGCCTTGAAATGATTCCAATAGATGCCCGTCAATGTCGGGTCTGGAAACTCCAGCGTTGTCGAGTTGGTTCGCCAGAGTAAATACTTGAGATCGTAATAAAGCCTGATACGTCGCCGTTCGTTTGTTGAAAGCTGCGACGAGTAAACGTGTAGATCAGCCCACCGACCGAGCCAACGCCGTGCGGTGTCGGTCTTGTGCTGCCCTACCTGTATGCCATCCCAGTTCATATCGGACGCATACGACAGTTCAACTAACTCGAAATTGCTAAACGGTGCTTGAGCATTCGATGTCGCATAGGACGTGTGCGATTTGTAGTAGTTATAAACGAGAGGCGTGTAATCAAAAAACTTTGTCGATGTGCCTGAGCCGTCGCCAACAAGGTCAAGCCCTGATGATGTTTCGCCCGACACGAGGCCGCGATACGTTGCCCCAAAATTCGCCGCACCGTCATACTTGGTGAGGATATACAACTCTTTAACAACAGGCGTTGGAGCGTACAATAGCGGTTTTTCGCCTGCGTGTAAGACGGTCGGGTATCCGTTGAGCGTTGACAGTTCACCGATGGGTGAGCCGCTCGATCCGCTCGTTGCCGTGCCTGTCGCCGCCAAGTCTCGCCCGTTGCCTGAGTAGTCCGCAATCGTTGCAATACGTGTCGCCGTTGTCACATCAACGCAAGGATACGATGCAACGAGGCCGGTGGTCGGGATAAGTTCCGAAAGAAAGTAACTCATTAACCTATGCCCTCCAAGACCGTCTGCCGCAATGAACTATTCTTAGCCCACTCGATTTTGAACATATCGCTAAAGCCCGTCGCTCTATTCGTGATGACAAGTGACGGCATCGCAAGCGGTGTATTTCGGCTGTTCGTAGCCGTGCCATCTGGACGCGATGAATATGCCGAGCCGCCGTTCGTTGATCGTGAACCCGCCGTTTGCCCGCCCGATGTTGCCGCCGATGTTTGCTGTTTGAACGAATCACCCGCAACCGCTCGACCAGCAATAGCCGCAACGCCCGCGATACCGCCATAGATCGCCGCCGCTGTGAAGTGAGCCGTTGCCGATGGTCCGGCATTGGGAACGCCAAAGAACGCCAAAGCTAACGCCGCGAATCCCTCGGCAAGTTCAAACACTGCTTTAACCGCCGCTTGCTGTGCGACACTCGCCAAGATTTGAGCCGTCACCTGACGCACTGACGCACCCGCCGAGCCGTACAAGACGAATGCCGCCACCGCTTGACCTGCCGCTTGTCCTACGCCCTCGAATGCGGTTTGAAGTGCTTCTAGTCCGGCAATGGCTGCGGTATTTTGTTTGCCAATCGCCGCATCTCGCAACTGCCCAAATGCACCAATTGCAGACCCACTTCCCACCGTGCGATTGAGTTTGTCTTGTCGCAATGCTTGCAATCTGGCTTCAGCTTCAGCCTCTTGCTTTGCTTTAATTGCGTCGATCTCTTTGCTTATGCTCTCAATGCGGGCATCTGATGCCGCCTGCTCGTCTCGCCAATACTCGCGGTCTCTTTCTTGCTGTTCACGTTTCTTTTCGTCACGGTCTTGCTGATTCTTTGCGTGCTGTGCCCGCATCGTTTCAACGTCCATTTCGAGAATGCGGATGTCTTGTTCAGCCCGTTTATATTCATCCGATCCTGCAACGGTTTCTTTTTGAAACTTGCGGAGATTATCAAGGCGAGTCTGAAGTGTTTTGGCGTCTAATAATTCTTTGAACTTTGCAAGGTCATCGTCAGTCAGTTTTTGGACCTTGGCATACTCGACCGCGATGGCATACCGCTTCTTTGCTTCTGCCTCAAAGAATGCCGTTTCATCCTGATAATATTGTTTAGCATTTTGGACACGCTCTCGCTCGACACGTTCCATTTCTGCTTCCGCTTCTTTCTGTGCCCGTAACTGATCTTTGGCCCAATCATCGCCGGAAGAATTACGAAATGCTTTGCGTCCTGATGATGGGGTTTTCTCGGCCTTTGTTGACTTTGGTGTAGACCTTGCCATCAATGCAGGGTCGCCACCAAGCGGATTACGGTCTGGTATTAAGTTATCTTGTGCCGGTGGCCCGCCTTGACTCTTTATAAAACCGCCGAGAGCGTTCAAACCCATTGGCAACGCTCCGACAATGGCATATAGGAACCGTCCAGGTACGGTCTGCGAGTATGCGTACAGGTCGTTACTTAACTTGATGATGCCGCGAATTAATAACCCAAACTCACGCCCCCACTCGCGGGCAACATTGAGGCTATCCGACATCGAGCCTGATACCGCGTTCATCGCGTTTGTCAGTTGTGGCATAAAGCCGAACGCGAATTGATAGCCAACCGATTTAGCCTGTGCGGAAAGCGTGTCGAGAGTGTCGCCAAACTGATCGGCTGCCCGTGCATCCTCGTCGGTCATCGTCAGCCCCAACTTTTGCAGTTTGGCGATGAGTCCAGGCAAATCGCCGTTAAACGATTTGATGACCGGCAATATCTCAGCCGTGCGGTCTTTGAATAGTTCTTTCGCCGCTACCGCTTGCTTGTCGGCATCGGTCATTTCAGCGATAACCTTGACCGCTTGTGCCAATGCCGTCTGCGTGTCGGTCGCTGTGATGTTGTATTGCTTCAGTGTTGCGATCGCTTTCTCGTTGCCGTTCTTTGATTCGCCTAAGAGAATGGAGAATTTGGAAATCTCAGCCGAGACTTTCTCAAACGACGAGCCGGACGTTTCAGCCGCGTACTTTAACGAGGTGAGCGTTTCCGCACCAAGCCCCGTTTTGTCCATCGCGTCGTTGATCGCACTGCCGTACTCGCTTGCCGCCTTTGCGAGATTGAATAGACCAATAGCCGTCGATGCCACCGCCGCACCGAGAGCCAACGCACCCGCCGTCGCAATCGCTGCGGGTCCGGCAAGTGACGAAAAGCCGCCGCCCGCCGTCTCAGCCGCCCCGCCGACATTCATTAATTCGGCTTTGGTTAATTTGAGGTCACGGATAGCGTCAGACGAATCAGCCTTGATCTTAAAAAGTAGTCCGACGCTATCTGTTAAACTCGCCATTATTCCTCACTGCTAAATAACTTGCTAACCTCGTATGCGATACGCTTTGCCTGTGTCTCGTCGCGTTCAAGGTCGTATTGCTGCATCCTGATCGCACACGCGAGGTCGAAGTCCAATGCCGCATTAGGGCAAGTCACGCCCGCCATGTCACTTGGTCGCTGTCCGCTGTTTCTTGCGGCTAAACTTAGCCAAAGTGTCTTGTCGCTGTCGCTCAGGAAACGTCGAGAGCATAACGCTCTCATCACCTCCCGCCGCTACCCACTGAAACAGATACGTCGCGTCATCGTCGCTAAGATCGTCGGTGGACATCTCATCTTTGGCAAAGTCAGCCGTGCCGACGACAAGTTTTGGCGAATAGGAAAGCTCAAGCACTCGGTCACGGAGTCGCAAAGATTCATCTATTGCTGCCGCTTGGTCAGGTGCGAAATCACCCTCTTTGATAACGCCTTGCTCGATCCACTTTTGAACCGCACCATTAGCCGCAACTGTTGGCATATGGTTGTAGCGGAAAAGCAATGAGAATTTAGACGGTTTTTGAAATTGAAAGACGAATCCACTTGGTGCGGTCACGTCCACTATCTCAGGTTGTATCTGTCGCTGTTCGCGGTATCGCTCCGCTGCTGTCATTGTCATAATTTCACCTCAAATGTGTCGGGATGACTCGGAGGTGAATACAAGCCACCCCGACACTCTCAAGCCTCGCGGCCTAAGTCCTAGATCTGCCACCAAGCATTACCGATCTGGTCAGTCAACGCCCTTGTAGTGATCGCATAGCCCTTAAACACGGTCGGAGCCGCCGCCATTTCTTTGTGATTGAATTGAACCTCAAGCCCGCCCTCGGCAATGGCTTTATACATATGGAACACGTACACTTTGGTCGAATCCTCACGCAGCGGTGCGATGATCGCCATTGATGTAAATGTGTCAGACGTATAGCCGATGGTGGTCTGCTTGTAGCCCGATGAGGTCGCGTAAGTACCAAAGCCCCGTGTCAGCAGTGTTGCAACCTTATCGTCTGCAATACCGATCAGCGATGCCTTGATGCTCATTTCAACGACCTGCAATTTGCGGTCAACTGGTGCGAGAATTTCATCAACGAAATAGTCTTGTGCCGTTGATTTGACGGACGCTACCGAGCCGTCTTTGGTCGCACCGAGAGCGTATGCGGACGGATTTTCCGTTGCGTCCGGCGTGTAAAGCCCGTCAGAATCGACGGAGGCAATAGTCAGACGGGCACTTGCCGATGGGATCGCAAGTCCAGCCCATATAATGCCTGGCCCAAGGATGCGGGATGAGACCCGAAATGTATTAGCTGTTCCTGCCATTGTTAGTTACCTTCCTTTTTGTTTGAATTGACTACTGCCGTACCGCCCTTGATGATCTTTTCGGCCTCGGCAAAATTAGGTGTGTCTTTGGTTACGGCAATGCCGCCCTCGACAGCACCAAAGCCGGTCGCCGTGACACCCGCCCCCGTGAGTGCGGAAATCTCGTTGAACTTCTCAGCGGCCTTTGCCCCGTAAGTTGCTTGAAGTGATTCGACTGTGACGTTATACATATGTTGTTGCTCCTTTAAGTTAGATATTCCGCGTATAACGTAAACGTCACGCGAATTTGAAAGACCTGTAAAAAATCGTTCTGCATCTCATTCGTCTTGATAGGCTCAAAGCCCGTCTCGATAGTATTCAGCGATGCGTCAACTGCCCCCGTGTTTGCGGTCAATGTTGCTTTTGGACAATTAACGATCATTGATGCTATTGCCGCCGCATACTTCCTCGCCTGAACCACCGCCGCGTCAGGATCGGCGTTCTGTATTGACACTTCGAAAATGCACGAATATGCCGCATTAATGATGTCGTTTGTAAAGTCCTGTGCATCGTTATCGTCGCTAAAAGCGATAGCCGGATAGAATGGCGTTGTGCGTGATGCGACACTATTCGAGACGGTCTTGATGGTTCGTAATGCCGCATCGCCCGCCCACGTATAAGCATCGGTCTGGCGTGTACCGTCAGTGATATAAGCGAGTAGGTTCGCCGCAACCCCTCGCGTTTTAATCACTGCTAATGTCGGTGTCCAAGCCATTTAGAAGCCTCGAATATCCCTGAGTTTGGCGTTATCTATCAACTGCTCTAACTTCGTCTGTATCGGTTTCAACAACTGCTTTTTGTTCTCATCAGTTAGCGAGATCGGCGGGCGTGATGGCATCTTACGTGTGCCGCGTTGGTGATACTTCGCATATGGCACTGACGAGCCGAGCGTCAATTCCAGATTCGATTCCTCATAGACCGCATCGCCGCCCGATGATGTTAGCGATTTGTATAGCCGCCCTGACGCTTGTAGAATCGGCTGTTGCCCCCACTTCTTAGCCTTGATCTCTTTGTACGGAGATGAAAGCCCTTTCCATTTGCCCGCTTGCCCCGAACCGCCCTCACTTGAGAACTGTTCCCGCTCTATCTTTTGAAACTCAGCCGCAACCCATTTCCACGTACCAAGCTGTCGAAGATCCAATACGCCTCGCTCGACTGTGCCAATCGCGTTGAGCGTCGTGACCATTCCATCGACATTAATGTTGATCGCTACGCTCATAGATTGGTGTAATGCGTCCGGCGATTCTCGAACCGTTCCGCGAATATCTGCCACACTGGATTAGTGCCGGTCGGTGCAACTGTGTCGGCCTTGTTGATAACCCAATACTCCCCACTGATTGACAAGTGAGTAGCGTCATCCATCGCGGTCGTTAATGCCGCCGCTGTCGATGCAATTTCAAGCAGCAAGTTCTTGCGAAAGTTGCTGTATTCAAAGAATCGTGCCGTGCTAACCGTGTATAGCGAGGTGAACGCATCGCTTGTGCCGGATGCCTTGCAGAGTGCTACCGTAACGCCGTCGAGAAATTCATCCGCAAGCACGTTATATGCTTCGGCTAATCCCTCTCGTAAATCGTCGGCTGCTGGCATTATCCTCTTGCGTACCTCGTCGTTATCGTTGAATCGCCGCCGCCCCAATCAGGACGCTCAAGCAATACGGCAATGTCTTGCTTAATGATCGCCCGTGCCGCACCTGGATTCGTCTCAACGCCCTTATTGCTCTCGGTCGGGTGCAACTTCGTGGTCTTGCTACCCGCTCCCGCATCCCACAAGGCAATCTGAGCCTCGATCTCGGTTTGGACCGCAGATGTGAACCGCGAACCCATCCACGATATTTGTGCGTTGACATCGAGGTAGATAACACCGAATATCTGCGAGAGCTTGATGATGTTGGTTTCTGACAGTGCCATGTGATTAAGCTGCGGGCATTATGGGTAAACGAGAATTTCAGGTAAACAAAAATAATCTGACGTGAATGAACTGTACTCAACTCCGTCACCTGCGGCATCCATAAACTTCAATTCTAGTACGGTAACAGGGTCATCATCAGCCCATAAAGACCAATATGCGGTAATGCCTGAACCACCACCCGATATAATTCCTTCAATTACAGGCCCACCAATCGCAGGCAGCCATCCAGAAATAAATATCTTAGACAATGGGATTGCCGGACTAAGATGGAGATCGTAAACCCCCACATTTCCGCGAATCCACGAGCCAAACTGTGCCGTGTTTTCAAGCTCGTTAATGGTCGGGTTTGCCGTGCCCGTCTGAGTGAATAATGCCCGATAAACTTTGACCCCGCCCGCTGAGAATGTAGTAACGCCCGCCGCAGTTTGCACGAATTCGGCAACAATAGCACCAGAGTTATCAACAAGACTCATCTTCTCCACATCCGTTGCCGGAGTATTGCCGAAAGCCTTACTAACTGTGTATCCTGTGTTATTCCACTGCATTTATTTCTTCCTCGTTTTCGGTGCGTCTGCCGTTTCTTTGGGTGCTTCCTCGACCTCGCCAAGCTCATAGCCCGCCTTGCGGTAAGCCGTGATGTCAGCTTCGGGAACATCCCTGTTGACTATTTCGCCCGATCCGTCGAATGATGGGCCGTACATTTTAGGCATAAAAAGATTTAGGGAGGGCTTCCACCTCCCCCGCTTGTTTAGGTGTGACTATTAGCCGTAAAGCACCGAGATCAAATGCGGATTCGGGGCAGCGACACCGTAGAGGCAACGCAGTTCCCATGAACTCTGCATATATTGACCGTAGCGGGCAAGCTGGAACACCAGACCGCTCTTTTCGTCCTGAACCACAACGGTGTCATTAGCACCATCGTTGCCAGTCTCAGGGGCACGCATCACGAGATGCAATCCCTGCTTCTGAAAGCCGATGTGACGGGTCGAAGTCGCAACGGTCGTGATAGCACGAGCCGAAGTGGTGATCGCTTTCTGCAAGCCAGGCCCATTGAGAACCATCGTGCCGCCGTTCGATACGTCAGCATCGCCCGAAGCGAGAACGTACTTGTAGTTAGCGTTTTCCGATGCGATACCAACGATGTCGCCCTGAATGAGCGTACCAGTGCCAGCCGAAGCCAGAGTGATGGTCGTTGCACCGACAGCATAGCCCGCCGTGTTGGTCGTAGCCGAGCCGTTGTTGGTTCCGGCAGTGACCGATGTGATCGGTGTCGAGTTGTAGACATCAAAGCCGAACACACGACCAAGCGAACCGTCACGAAGTCCAGACTGACCGCCTGACTCGTTGACCTTTGTGAGAATGGTCTGCTTGCCGAGGAGGTTTACGAGAGCATCCGAACCGGCAACAAACGCACGATCTGACGGCGGTGCACCGTTGTCATCGAGGATACGTTTGAGGTTAGCAAGCTCTGTAAGATCGTTGGCCGTTGCAAACGGTGCTGTTCCGGCAGTTACGCCGTAAGCACGCGATGCGTTGAGATATGCAGACTGCCACAAGGCAAGTTCGATCTCGTTGGCAAGCGTTCTCATACCCTGCTGAACGACCTGACTCATAATGTCGCCCATCACTGCAAGGTCGCCGTTCTGCAAGGCCGCTTCCTGCTCACCCGTGAAGTTCCACGAGTACTTCTTGAGGTTGCTCATGGAGATGCTTCCGGCAGCAACGGTCATATCCGTGCCACTCGAAGATGTAGCGGCAGGCGTGACGGATGCGGTTGAGCCTTGCGGCACGATGGGATAGTTAACGGTCTGGTTAAGACCGGCACGAGCTGCGGACGTGTTCTTAAAGCAAGACGAGATGAACCCGACCTGTTCACGCCCAACGACATTCGCCGCATCTTGCAAGATGGGGAGAATTGCGGAAATTGTATTAGCCATTTATTTGCTCCTGAAAGTTAGTGTTAATCGGTCACTCGACCTTTGTTTTGCGAGAATGCGGAACGCTCAGAGTTACTTGCTGCATCCCACTGTGCCCGCGTCCATGTTTGACCGGCTGTTGTGCCAGCGTTGCCACTTCCAGAAGCCCCACTTCCTGAAGCATTGTCTGCTGCAAAGAAAAACGGTGATGTTTCCTTTACGCCGTTAATGAGTCCGTTGAATTCGTCAGCATCCCCGATGCCGCCGATCTTCTTTAGTTGAAATCCGTTGTCGGTGGTCGCAAGTTCGATTTGCGGGTCTAACTCACCGATCAAATACTTAACGCGATCCGGCAATACGCCGCGTTCTGTCAACGCGTTCGCCAACTTCTCGCGTTTGAGGTTGGCTAGAATCTGTGCTTGTGCCGTTGTCGCCTTTTCGAGGTCTGCCTTGTAGCGTTCCTCGCGTAAAGCCTGGAGCCGTTCAAACTCGCCAAGCTGCTTTAGCTTTTCATCCTCGGCGGCCTGTCGCTCCTCAAGAGCCTTACGTGCCGCTTCAGGGTCGATGCCCTCGAACTGTCGCTGTGCATCCTTGAGCCGTTTCATTTCGGCTAGGATCTCAGCGTTCTTGTTCTTTAACCCCGTAACATCCTCATAGTCGGCATCTAGCTTGTAGCCGTCGCCGTCTGCGATGTATTCGGTTTTCAAATGATCTGGTAACGAGTCGAAATCGCCCTTAGCGATGCGTGTTTTGAGTGCCATGTAGTGAAGCCTTGCCTCTTGTGCCGACCTGATCGGCGGTTGGTGTTTAGACGACAAAAAAGCCGACGAGCAATTAAGCTAGTCGGCTGTGAGCCTTGCGGCTGTGAACCTTAGATTATTTGTATGTTTGAACGCTTAGAGCGAAGTGAGCAGCCTAGATCCTCAGTTATTCCCTATCTTGGAGGATTCCACGCGACCTTACGGTTTCGAGGCGTTACTCTCTCGTCAGGCGTTTATTGATAGGCTAGATGTTCTCGTTGTCAACTGCTCTGGAGAACCCACGCTCTAAACGTTCAAACAGTTTGCGGTAGAATCCGCTATCAAAGAAAGCCTAGCACAAGATATGGTGGTGCGTCAAGATGTTTGTTGCTCCTGTTTAATAACCTGAACTGCCTCAGCTACGTGATCCATAAAACGCGGACCAAAAGACAGTTTAATCTTTCGTGGTTCTTTGGCATTATTAACAAAATAAATCCATACGCTAAATGAGCTTAGAGCAATATCACGAATTTCAACGCCACTGTTGGCAAACAGTGCCAACGTGTCATCACGTAGCCTATTCTGAAAATCGGGCAATGTATTAGCTTCCATACCCTCTATTTTAACACGATTTCCCTCGCCTCAACAGGGTACTTCTCAGCTAATATCATCATCTGTGCAATTTCCAACCGTCGCAATTTCGCTTCCGGCGTTTCGTTGTCATTCGCCGCCGCCTTGACCACGCGAATCTCACGCGGTGCGGTTTGCTGCAATGCGATGCGTCCGATGGTTAGCTTTGTACTCATATTGCGTAAGGTCATTCGTGATCTGCGTATTGCAAATGCTATTTACCCTTGTTCTTCACCGGCGTTGTCGAATTGTTACCATTCTTGCGAACCGTGACGAACACCTGAGAGCGTCGGTACTCGAACGGGAACGATGCCTCGCCGGTGGTATGTGCTTTCTTGGTCGCTACTTCTTTCGCTACTTCTTTTCGTCGTTCGTAGATCGTGTTGCTCATCGTGTCGCCTCGTATTCCTCTATTGATTTAATCATCCATTGCCTTGCCCATTTGCGGTTAAACATAAGCAGTAGGCCCAATAACGCCGAGACGATTACCCAACGCTGATTGAGAGGCATCACGCTTCCTGTGATAACAGCAATAGCCAACAGCGATAGCCCAAACTGCCACGAATCTTTTGTATCAATGTTCATATCTCGTCCTCAAACTCAATGGTACACAAGCACCAGTCGCCGCATTCCCTTGTGCCAAGTTCGCCCATCTCGCTAACCGGCATCCAACCATCGTCTGAATCAGCAATGCACTCGCCGCATCCCTCTTTCGAGTGCTGAATCAGCCGACACAACATTTCCTTGTCAGCCTCTTTCCGTTCATCAAACCGCTCATTGGCGAACATCGGATACACCGTTGACGCATAACTCGCCGCCCGTGCCGCAATCGCCCCTGCCGATGTAGCCAACGCCCCCGCCGCGATCTTACGAGCAAACCCGTCGATGTACTGCTTTTGCCAGTTGAGTTTTGCCTCAACCTTTGACCAATCCGTTACCCTTGCCCTGCCACCGCGTCCAACAGATGCCGCCACGATCAGCGATGCCGTCAGTATCGTCGCCATACCCTCGGCAAATTGCTCTGTGGTGATAATGCCACGCTCACGCCGCCCCGCGAGTTTGCGGAGTTCTCGGCGTGTCTCGTCGGATAGCCGGTCAATGAGCAACCGCAACGCCGCTGCCGTGATAACCACGCCGTCACGCTCGTATTGTCGGGTCTGTTCGTTGTA
>ERZ869929.813-NODE-813-length-14066-cov-16.517879_pt1 | contig 14066 bp, 9 predicted proteins | sample MGYA00579312_ERZ869929 | MGnify/ENA primary metagenome ERZ869929 (study PRJEB32216, sample SAMN09231818) | wastewater metagenome | place: USA: Maryland | collected 2016-08-09 | study: EMG produced TPA metagenomics assembly of the PRJNA472060 data set (Reclaimed... | reverse complement strand
GGCGGAGCTCAGACCTTCATCGGCGCAGGCTTCATCAACCTCCAGGAAAGCAACGGCTCTGCCGCAATGCCTACCTTGGGCAAACATGCAGCAAGCAAAGCGTACGTCGACCAAGAAGTATCGGCTGAAGCTTCGGCCCGTGCATCGACTGACTCGGCACACAACTCCCGCATCTCGGCTTTGGAAGCCCGCGAGTTCCGCCACGTCAAGCGTGTACTGACTAGCACAGACATCAGCAATGGCTACATCACACTCGACCACGTCGTAGTGCCCAAGTCCATCGTGGCTTCGGTTGGCCGTCTGATGATTCACGAAGGCGCAACGGAAGACTTCACTGTCTCGACTGTGGGCGGCGCAAGCCGACTGACCTTCCTCAACTCCTTGGTTCACCCAGGAAATGAGTCACTCAGCGCAGGCGACGTTGTGTACGTCAAATATCTCGCCTAATTAGTAGGAGGCATCCATGTCTTTTCTGCAAGGATTTGCACGTAAACTCGGGGTACTGGAGTACCAAGGGACCTGGAATGCCTCCACCAATACGCCTAGCCTCTCACACGCAACAGGTAGAAAAGGCCAATACTACGTCTGCTCCACTTCTGGGAAGGCATTCCTGGAAGCGGATGCAGGCGATTGGCTTATCCACAACGGCACGCAGTGGCAGAGACTTGACCTCATGGACAAGAGCTCTGTCGCTCCGGCCAATACAGTCTACGAGTCCAACTCCCAGGTCTACGCAGATGGCGCAGCACCCGTGGCTGACCCATCAGGACGCGAGGGCTGGTACTTCAAGAATACGACAGCCGGCCAAAAGATTAACTGGTACTTCTTTAGCTACACACAGCAAACAGTACAGCTCGGCCAGGTAAGCAGTTTCTGGGCCGTAGTTACAACTTATACCAATAAGCTACCCTTCCTATCCCTCTACACACTCCCGCAAGCAGACGCCCTTAATGGCGCCTCCTGGTACCGTTCTCGAGTATCCTATGTAGGGACAAGCCCAGGTCCGGGAACCTATCTCCTCCACCTCGGCACAGACCCCGGAGTCTTCCCCGGAATGCAGCGTATCCAACTCTCTCGCGAGCCTTCCTCAGCAAGAGGCCCAGAAGGTGCGTCCGAAGTTGTAATGACTGCCCTTGTATCGACAGACTCCAGCGCCTCGGCCAATACAGTAGAGCTCGTCTGTCCCCATGCCAGCTTTCAGAACAACCTGGTCAACTTCCGTATCCAGTCCAGCATGACCATCGAACAAGCCAAAACTAATGTGGAAAAGTTGGAAGCCAAAGTTCTGGAACTTGAGCGTCGACTGGCAACACTAGAGAGCACTTGACCAAGCGTCCAACCTCTGTTATACTCCAAAAACCACTCTGATTTCACAGAGATGGACGAAGGAGTAACTATGCAACGGACAGCACAGATTCTTTCTGACCTCGCCTTCTACAGAACCTACAGCCAAGTCAAACCAACAAATGGCACCAAGGAAAGCTGGACCGAAGTAGTCCAACGCTACGAGCAATTCCTGGTAGACCAACTCCCCTCCAAACAACACGACCTCATTGCCCGAGCCTGCAAGGCAGTAGCCAGCAAGCAAATCGTACCATCCATGCGCATGCTTCAGTTTGCAGGTCCAGGCTTGGCCAAGGAAAACATGAAGGCGTACAACTGCTCCTTCACTGCTATCGAAAGCTTTCAATCCGTCGCAGAAGTATTCTACGTACTCATGTGCGGAACTGGCGCAGGCTTCTCCGTACAGCGTCACCACATTGCCCAGCTTCCAAAGATTGAAGCTAGCGAATCTACACACATATTCGTCATCCCAGATTCCAAGGAAGGCTGGTGCGACTCAGTACTTGCCTTGCTCAACAATCCCAATGTCATCTTCAGCTACGATAAGATTCGTCCAAATGGGGCACGTCTCTCCACCGGCGGCACAGCTTCCGGCCCGGAGTCATTACGTATAACCCATGAGAAGATTCGCAGCATATTATCTAATGCCATTGGAAGAAAACTCCGTCCACTCGAAGTACATGACATCATATGTCACATCGCCAACTGTGTGGTTGTAGGTGGAGTCCGCCGTGCAGCTCTCATCTCCTTGTTCGACCGTGCAGACGAGGAGATGCTCTACGCCAAGGTCGGTTCGTGGTGGGAGCGCAATCCTCAACGTGCACGTGCAAACAACTCAGCCGTCCTCATTCACGGCGAGACAACCCGTGAAGAGTTTGACCACGTACTCAACATGTGCCTTGAGTCTAAGTCAGGTGAGCCAGGCATCTTCTGGACACACGACAAGAACTACGGAGTCAATCCATGCGCCGAGATTAGTTTGCAATCTCAAGGACTTTGCAACCTGACAGAAATCAATGCATCCCTGTGTACCAACGAGTTTGACTTCGCACAGGCTGCCTACTATGCAACCGTGCTTGGTACCTTTCAGGCATCCTTGACCAACTTTACCTACGTCAATCCTCGCTGGAAAAAGGTTGCCGAGGAAGATGCACTGCTCGGTGTATCCATCACAGGACAGGCACAGAACTGGCAGGGAATGCAGAGCTGGGATATTGCAGAAATAGCAGACATGACCAAACTCTGGAACAACGAGCTGGCCAAAGAACTGGGCATAAATCTTGCAGCACGTATCACGACAACCAAACCTTCGGGCACGACTTCGACTGTGCTTGGTACCACGGCAGGCATCCACGGAGCCTATGCACCACACTACCTACGCCGCGTCCGTATCGCCAAGGATGACCCTATGGCAATCTATTTACAACAAAAGCTACCAAAGGAACTCGTGGAAGAGGACCAATTCCAGCCCTCTCTCCTGTGCATCGGCTTGCCCATCAAGATGTCCGGCATTGTTGCCAGCGAGGAATCCTGTCTCGAGCAGCTTGAGCGAGCCAAGTTCGTCCACCAGAACTGGATTAAGCCAGGCCATAACCGTGGACCGAATACACACAACGTCTCGCTTACTTGCTACTACAAGGATGGACAGGACAACGAGGTACTCAAGGACTGGATGTGGGAAAACCGCAACTCCTACTCGGGAATCTCCCTCCTGCCGCAGGACACGCACACCTACATACAGGCTCCCTACGAAGCAATCTCCGAGGCCAAATACCAAGAGCTCGAGTCAAAAGTACTTGCAATCAATCTGGACTTAGGAGAAATTCGTTATTGGACAGACTACGATTCACGCCAAGAAGTATCCGGTTGTGAGGGAACCCTTTGCAGTCTGCCCGAGAAAGGTTGAATGAGCGAACAGCCAAAGCAGGTCCTTCTTATTTACATTAACTCCTTCATCCACTGGGTCGGGTACTATTCAGTACTCGGCCTCATCCATTCCTACGATGTAGTCCCAGGCTGGATTATATTCCTACTGTGTATCTTTGGCTTACTCATTCTGCCTCCCATTTTCCGCATAGCAAACAAGGGCGAGGAAGACGATGAGTGACAAGAACCTAAAGAAGATGGTACTGGCACTACGCAGGCTCGACAAGATTGAGCGCAGCTCTGCCATTGACCCGCACAATCTGGACGCCAAACCTAGCGATAAGCAGCAGCAAATCCTTGAGTCCTTTGGTCAACATAAGATTACCATTGTACGCGGGGGCAACCAGTCAAGCAAGACCACGCTTGGCGCACGCACATTTAGCTGGATGCTTACGGAGACACACCCCTTCTGGCAACGACCTGTAGAGTGGGGACAGGAGCGTCTACAAATTCTAGTCTTAGGCAAGAGCGGTAAAATTATTGAAGAGTCACTCTACTACCGTATCAAAAGTTACATCGACCCCTCAGAGCTCCACGAATTCCGTGCAGGGAACATCCTACAAAAAGTCGTACACAAACCTACAGGCAACACAATCCTGTTCCAATCCTACGAGAACGTGAACCAAGCCCGTGAGCGTATCCAATCCTACACGGCACACGGCGTCTGGATTGACGAAATGCCCAACTCACTGGAACTCTTTAGCGAGGCTCTACGACGTATCCAGGCACGCGACGGCTACTTCTGGGCTACCTTTACACCCCTCATCGTCAACAACGAGATTCGCAGCTTCTGTGACCACCTGCCGGAAACGCAAGGTAAGATGTTCAAGATTCACATGTTTGACAACCCACTGTACACAATAGAGAAGCAAGCAAAGATTCTCGAGGAAATGTCCCTGTACCCAGAGCACGTCCGTAGATGTCGTCTCGAGGGTGAGTGGATGAGCGTAGAGAACGCAGTCTACTACTTCGACCCAGAAAGCATGGTACGCAGTCTGCCTCCACACTACAGTCCAGCGTGGCGTCACGTAGAGAGTTCAGACCCTGCGGCACGCAGTGCCCACGGCCTTACAATCTGGGCAGAAGACCCAAGCAACGGTCGCTGGTATTGCGTCCGTGCAGAGTACCTCTCGGGGCTACGGGATACCGACGAGTACATCGTGGCCGTCAAAATGCGCACTCAGGGACTAAACATAATCCGCCGCATCTATGACTCCGCCTGCCCCTGGTATGCCGATGCAGCCGTCAAGCACGGCCTACACTACACGCCCGTAGTCAATAAGGCCCATCGCAAGCTGGAGATGATTAAGGCCATGCAGATGGCACTGGGACAGCAACTCTTCCTAGCCCCCTGGTGTCAGGACCTCGTAGCTGAGTTTACCAACATGCATTGGTCAGACACGGCAGACAACAAGATTGCCAAGAGCCACAAGTACCACCTTCACGATTCGGCTGTATACTTCCTAGATTGCATGCCAAAGTTCGAGGGAGTCACCTTCACGACCGACTACTGGCACGACCTCCGTACGGCAAACCAGAAACGTAAGGTAGCAGAATATCAGACGAAGCAGCAGGGGCCACTAGCCCCGCGCCAACGTCAAGGCATCAAACATAGAGGCCGAGTCTGGGGGAAGCCATGGCGGTAGGTTGCTTACTCTTTTCTCTTGTGTTATTCTTACTTGCAGGTTTCTATTGGCTTGCAGCTCGTCGCATGGTAAGACAGTCTCAGCGACGCCTGCGCCGAGTGAAAGAAATACTTCAGGTCAGTCGAGGTAATCGAAATGCGCGAGAAAGAATGCGGCTGCGAGAAATGTCAGGCAGGAAAGAAAAAGTCGGGCAAAGGAATGGCCCTCTCCATCGTTACCGTCCGGCGGCTCCCAATGCCCGCCCGCAAGGCAACCAAGGGCGAAAAAAAGCCCTAACTAAGATTTACGGAGGCATCCGATGAGCCGAGTACGCCTGCAGTGGTGGAACAATCCTGAGCAAGTCAAACCAGAACTTGCTCGCCGTCTTCAGTTTGCCAAGCAGGCACGTGCCCGTCAGGAAAGACAATGGGAAGAGAATGAGCGAATTGTGTATGCAACCCGTGCTTCGGGCATTGCAAACTCAGACGTATCCGTAAGCTTTGATACGGACGGCGAGGCTGCAGCATACCAGAACGACCAGACGTCTGCCGATATTGCCATCAACCGTGTTATGAAGAATCTGCGCTTTATCCATAGCCAGATGTCTGCCAACCCTCCTACAGTCATTGCCCGTCCAGCTACGCCTGACCCAGGTGACCGTGCAGCTGCCGATGCAGCCGACCGTCTAGTACGCTACGGCATTCGTCAGTACAAGCTGCAGGAGCGCAAGGACCAACTCAACCTACAGACACTCGTCTATGGCTCAGGCTTCGTCAAATGCATGTACGACCCAAACCTGGGCGACATCGTATCGTACGATGAGCAGACCGAGGAAGTGGAGATGGGCGGAGACATCAGCATCTCCAACCCTTCAGTATGGAACATCTTTCCAGAACCAGCAGCAACCTGGGACGAAGTGACGCACGTGTTCGAGCAATTCGACATGCGCTACGAGGAAGCATCCTACCTCTTCCCCGACAAGCTTGAAGCCCTGGAAAAGTTTCGTCAAAAGAACTCAGAAGAAGAGTATACAAATGACTACGCAGGCAGCAAGTCTTCCGTAGCCAACAAGTTCCGCTACGACTCAGTGCGCGTCTTCCAATACTGGGAGAAGGGCACTCCGATGAATGGCATGCAGGGACGCTACTGCTGGTGCCTCGAGGATGGAACCTTGCTGACCGCGCCATCTGTAAGCCCTCAACGGTTTAGCCAAAAACTCAAGGACGGAAGTCCAGGACCCAAGCGTGCACATCTCCCTTACCAAATCCTGACAGACATTGATGTACCAGGAACCTACTGGGGTATGAGCATTGTGTCCTACGCAGGACCTATGCAGGATGCCAAGAATCGCATTGACTCAGTCATGCTAGACATCCTTCAAGCACACGGTGTAGCTCGACTTGTTCTCCCAGAATCTGCCGAAATCTCAGATGAATCCATCACCAACTCAACCTGGGATGTCATCAAGTACTCAGGCTCCATCCCGCCAAACTTCATGGAACCACTGCCCATGCCAGCTGCTCTGCCCAACATTGCAGACCGCATGGACAAGGGTATCGACGATGTATGCGGAATCAATGAGGCCGTGATGGGCGACGTCAAGCGCGAGACATCGGGCTTCAGTCTCCAGTACGCAACCCAGCAATCCAACATGATTCGTAAGCGTCTATTCAATAAGGACATCGCAGTCGTCGAGTGGCTCTACAAAACCTATCTCTCCCTCATCGTAGAGAACTGGAAAGAGACACGTACAATCAACGTACTAGGCAAAGAGAAAGCATTCGAGTCACTCAACCTGTCTGGCTCGGACATTGCATCAGGCTTTGATATTGTTGCAGAATACGGCGCGTCTCTCTCGCTCGACCCAATCACACGTCGCGAAGAGATTCTGCAGATGATGCCACTCTTCCAACAAGCCGGCGTATCTCCCCGCAAAATGCTCCAGCTCGTCAAGCTGGCTGAGCTCGAGAATGCTTACGACCACCTCGAACTGGCAGAGACCCGCCAGCGCGAAATCTTTGAGCAGATGCGCATAACCGGCGAGTACATCGCACCGGAGGAGCTCGAAGACCATGTCAACATGTTGGCATTTGCATACACTTACCGTATGACTGCGGAATTCAAGTACCTCAAGGATACGACCCGCAAACTTATCGAGCAACACATCACGGAACGTGAGGACATGGCAGCCTCCAAGGTTGCAGGAACAGCACCTGCCGCACCCGGCGGAATGCCCCCACCTGGCGGCGGGATGCCTCCACTCCCCGGTGGCCCAGCGTAAATGCTTGACACCGCACTCGTAAATACATATTCTAGTTTCGTGCTATCCAGGATGGTCTTGGACGCACGCTAAACCCGCAAGGGACAAGTTCTACTATCCTTCCAATGGGACGTAGAAAGGAGAACCAAGTATGTCTGGTCAGCCAGAAGCAGCAGCTTTCCCAAACATCTGGGGCGGAGCAGGAGAAGATATTGCAACGGTCGGAGGCAACTCGGTTGCCGGCGAACCCGGTGTAGACGCTTCTTCGGCAGAAGGCCCATCACCCGTCGACATCGACTCACCGGAGGCTCAGTCTGCTCCAGTGGACGTCGAGGCCGAAGCACAGGCAGGTTCAGAACAAACCGCCAAGGCTGACGCATCTGAAGGCGAAGTCGAGTACATCGACCTCACCGACGAGACCGGACGCAAGCGTCTTAAGATTGATTGGAACAATCGGGATGCAATCAAGAAGGCCATTTCCATGGCAGCCGGCGCACGCAAGTGGCAGGCAGAACGTGACCAACTCAAGGCAAAACTGGAAGCCCAGGAAACTTCCTCCAAGGATGTGAAGGAAGCATGGGATGCAGTCTCGAATGCCTATGAGACTCAAGGAATTGAGGGATTGGTCGACCTCCTTGCGGCAGAGCAAGGTGCATATCAGAAATGGCTAAGTAGTCAGCTTCAGAGGGAATTGGCAAAGCGCGATGCCTCCCCCGATGAGCTGGAACGTATTCAACTCAAGGAAAGACTGGACAAGATGGAGCGGGAGCGTGCTGTCGAAGCAAAGCGCCTCAAGGACCGCGAGGAAGCCGTCGCCAAGGAAAGAGCGGCAGCCGAGGAAGCACAGCTCCAATCCATCGTCAACCCAGCCTTTGACAAGGTCCGCTTCGCTGGAACTCTCGGAAATGAGCAACTCGAGGACAGACTTGACCGCACGGTCTGGTCAGAAGCCATCGACATTCTCTCCAGCATCGAGGAACAGCAAGGCAAACAAGCAGTCACTCCAGCAGTAACTCGTAAGGTATTTCAAGAGGTTGCAGAATCACTTCGTGGTGCACTCCAGGTGAAGGCACGCGAAGAGGCCGCCGCAGCCAGTGAAACCCGCAAGGCTCAGGCCGCTACCAAGGTGGCAGCTAAGGCCCAGACAGTACAAGGGAGTAGACAAACTGATTCGGAATCATTTAAGAAGAACATAGCTGACGGCAATTGGTCTGCAGCTTTGGCCAGCATGTTGTCTGGCAGAGTAAGGTAAAACAGTCCACAGCTTCCTTAGAGTCGCTGTGAAAAGGAGTTAATTCATGGCATATAGTCCTATCGGGAATCTACCACTTGGTCAGTTTCTCCAAATCGCATTCACCCAGGGTGTGTTCAATCAGTTGAACCAGACTTTCCCCGACTTTGAAATGGTCAAGAAGTTCCGCGTTGGCGACCCCAACTGGCGTGAGCAACGCTTCTTGCTCCAGACTTCACTCGGGCCTGCAGCCGTTCAGTACCGCAATCCTAACTTCAGCCAAAAGTTCCCAAATGCTCAGCGCATCGGCGTTGGCGAGAAGGTTGCTGTAGCTAAGGAAATCGACGCTACGGTTGAGATTGAGTATAACCTCTACAAGAAGGCACTCAACAGCCCACTCAAGTATGCAGAGCCTCTCGCTCTCGAAATGCAGTCGAAAGCTATTGCAGCTAAGCGCCGTATCGCAGCTGACCTCTACGGAGACGGCTCGGGCGTTATCGGTACTGTAGCTTCTGTTGCAGTTTCCGGCGGCAAGTTGGAAGTGACGCTCAGCGCACTCTCTACTGCACGTGGCCACATCGGCTTCTTCGAGTACGATGACCTCGTCCTCTTCAAGACTCCAGCTGGCGCTAACCAGGCAGTGACTGTCTCGGCAGGAACTGTGGCAGCTTTCCGTGTTGTCAGCCGTAGCCGCAAGACCGACAAGGTTGTTGTGGAAGCAGTGGACGCAGACGGATTGCCTTTGAGCATCACTGCAGCAAACGACGTCGGCGCAACCGACCTCATCTACCGCGCAGGACAAGAAACCATTCCAGACTTGACCGCAGCTATCGCTGACTGGGGAACCCTCACCGAAGTATTCCCTGGCCTCGAGACACTCCTGGCTTCGGACGGCCGCGTGGTTCACGGAATCAACATGAGCGGTGCTACAGCTGGTACTGTCGTTGACGGTGGCGGTTCTGGCGGACTCAGCCTCAGCCTGGTTCAGGAAGGCATGAGCAACGCTAAGGTTGCAGTCGGACAAGGAATCTACAAATGGTCAATGCTGGTTGCTTCTCCTGAGCGCCGCGACGACCTCATTGAATCGGCTGAAACTGACCGCCGCTTCATGGTTGCAGACAATCCTAAACGTGGTGGTAAGTCCTTCGTGTTCCAGCACGAGAACGACACACTCGAAGTTATCGCTTCTGAGTACTGCCCGAAACAGCGTGCATACGCCCTGCCAAACCAGTCCGCTGGCCGCCAGGCAATGATGCAGCTGTACTTCACCGAGATGTCTCCTGTAGACGTCGGCGGTGGCAAACTCCACCTCAAGCCAGCTCAAGGCGGAGGCCACGAGCGCAAGATTGCTTCCTACATGGAAGGCAACATCTCGCTCCTCTGTACTCACCCTGCAGCAGGTGTGGTCATCAAGAACTTCTGATTCCTCACGGAGACAGAAAGTCGAAGGGTCCGGGCTCAGTCCCGGGCCTTTTCTTTTGGCCCATATCAAAGCATGCAACCTTAGGGACGGAGCATGCAACCTTAGCCTAGACAAAGCATGCAATCTTAGTCTAGACAAGCACTTCCAACTAAGCTATATTGACCAAGCGATGCAGCTGACGGAGGCTAACCAATGGCTACCCAACGTACCAGAAACTTGCGGCTTTTCCTTAGTTCCGGCCTCAGTGCCGAGGCCAAAGCCAATCTGGAAATTATTGACCGACTCGGTGACGTCTCCTACGTGGACAGCACTGACTCAGTACGTATCAGAAGTAAAACCAACATCTACCTCAGCCCCGCAGACCGCAACGTCGGTGGCTCAGGCACGGCAGACCTCTACGTAGGCTCTGAGGCAGTACCACTCGACAAGTTCCGTGTATACGCCAACGACTTCGTGATGAACGGCACGCTGCGTATCCTGGACATCGCACCGGGCGGAACCAAACACTTCATTCTGCGCTACAACTCAGCACTTACAGGTACAGCCGACACTGCGGCGGACCGCACGCTCAGCGTAGATATGCAAGGCAAGGACCGCAGCCTTACGATGGGCGCAAGCCTTATCCTAGGCCAAGACCCTGCCGATGCTGCGCCAGAGCGTACCATCACTATTCGTAGCTCCAAGGATGCCAACTCAGACGTCACGCTGCCCACAAGCGGTACACTCGTCACCCTTGACGGCACAGATGAACTGCGCAACAAGACTATTGACGCGACCTACAATACACTGAGCAACATCACCAACGCCAACATCAAGTCAAGCGCGGCCATCAGCTACACAAAGTTGAACCTCGCAAACTCCATCAAGAATGCAGACGTAGCCTCAGATGCAGCCATCAGCGCAAGCAAGATTGCCGTCGAGACAAGCCCTACACTTCTCTCAAACAATGTACAGGCCGCACTGGTCGAACTGCAGGGAGAGATTCTCCTCAAGGCAAGCCAGAATGACTTCCAGGCCCACTACTCTGCAACCACAGGCGTACACGGCGTAGCAGGCGCAGTCGTCGGTACAGAGAACGTCCAGACACTGACCAACAAGACCCTGCACAATGCAGCCTTCACGGGCACTCCGACCGGCCTCGAGAAACAGCACGTAGGACTTGGAGAAGTCAACAATACTTCCGATGCACAAAAGTGGGTAGCCTCAGCTGAGCTCGAGAACAAGCTGATTGACGGCACCAAGAACACACTACAGAACGTGCCCTACGAGGCGCTCTTCCTGCAGAACCGCATTACAAACAATGATGTCAGAGCAGATGCCGCAATTGCCTACAGCAAGCTGAACCTGGCCGACTCCATCAAAGGCCCAGACATCAGTGACGCAGTAGAAGACCGCATCGAAGGCCGCAAAATTGCAGCAGACTTCGAGGCACAATCGGTCAGTACTTATGTGTCAGTCAAGATTGGAGGGCTAGATTCTCTGACTGGACTGCCCAAGCAGATTGAACTGGCTCCTCCAGAGGGGGGCTTTGATTCAAGCTATACCCTAAAACTTCCTCCAGCGCAAGGTACTGCAGCAGACCAAGTCCTCGCATACGACGGAGCCGGCGGACTTAAGTGGTTCGCAGCTGCAGGTTCAGGTACAGTGACCAGCGTGGCCATGACTGTGCCAAGCGAGCTCTTTACCCTAACAGGAAGCCCAATCAATACAGCCGGCACCTTTGCCCTGGCGCTCCAGAATAAGTCACCCAATACAGTCTTTGCAGGCCCAGCTAACGGGTTGAGCAATGCTCCCGAGTTCCGTGCACTGGTCCCGGCAGACCTGCCCGCACATACGCACACAGCCTCAAACATCACGGACTTCCAGGAAGCAGTCGACGACGCAGTAGACAATCTCCTCATTGACTCTGCCTCAGTCAGCTGGGCATACAATGACGGCGCAGGCACAATGGCCGCCAACGTATCGCTGGCAAGCTTCAACACAGGAAACCTGACCGAAGGTAGCAATCTCTACTACACCAACTCTCGCGTTTACCAGAAGAGCAAACTAATTGTTCAGGGTAGTTCGACAGTCTCTGTTACAGCTGCAGACGGCGCAGAGACACTGACCTTGTCTGTCAATGCTGCCAATATCAGCACAGACAGCCTGACTGAAGGCACGACCAACCTCTTCTTCACAGACGAGCGTGCCCAGGATGCAGTCGCAAACCTCATCGTAAACTCCAATGATATTGCCAAAACCTATGACGATGCAGGCAATAGCTTCCAGCTGAACCTCCGCCCAGACGCCATCACAAGCAAGACACAAGTCAGTCCGGCATCTTCCGACCACCTGCTCATCGCAGATGCCTCGGACTCCGGAGCCCTCAAGAAAGTACAGGTCCAAGACCTTGTTAACCTATCCGGCGGAAGCTTTGCGCAGGACTGGGTTACAGCCGACGGAGCCTCCCTTTCAGTTGCCCACAATCTCGGCAGCAAGGACGTACTAATCCAGATATACGACAAGGCTGACGGGGAGACGGTGTGGATTTCCTCCATGGCACGTGATACGCTTAACACGGTCCTGCTTACGGCGTCACAAGCGCCTCCCGCAGGTGGATGGAGAGTACTCATCAAACGCATCTGAAGGAGCCTAAAACATGAGACTATACGGTCTACTCGAACAGCTTACCAAAATTATTCTTGTCAATGGCAAGAACATTGAGATTACTCCAGACCCCCAAACAGGAAGTTCCGACAAAGTACTGAAAATCCCGGCAATGGGAGATACTGCGGAATTGGCTACACAGGAAATCGTACTAGCTAACCAGCCACAGACACTCAAGAATAAGACCCTTGATGCCTCGCTGAACTCCATCTCCAACATCGTAAATGCCAACGTCAAAGCAGATGCAGCCATTGCCGGAACCAAGATTAGTCCAGACTTCGGCAGCCAGAATGTGACTACGAGCGGAACCATCAGTACGACGGGCGCAGGCTCAATCCTCGCGGCCGGCCTTATGCGTACTACAAACAAACTGGAAGTAAAAGTAAGCACGCCTGCAGAAGCTGTCTACATTGAACAACTTGGCGCAGGAAATGCCCTGGTCGTCACGGACAGCGCTGACCCAGACAGCACGACGACAGTCATCAGCGGTGCAGGTGATGTAGGTATCGGCGTCTCCGCCGGAGCTACCCTTACAGAGAAGCTGACCGTCGCTGGTTCCATCAAGGTCGAGACAGGCAATGTGCTGGTCGACACCGAGAAGGGCCTCGAGAATGCCAGCGCTTCGGGCAAACTCTATATCGGTAACGGCGCCAACACCCAGCAAGTCAAACTCGGTACAGGCGGAAACGTCAACCTGGTCGAGATTGGTACAGGCGACACCAATAAGACTATCACTATCGGTGCAGACGGGGACACAGTTCAACTGCCTGGCGGTCTCCTGCTCGGCTCGGCAAGTGCACTGACTATCGGCGACAACGGAGATACAATCACTATCCCCGGTAACCTTGTTGTCCAGGGAACCACAACTACAATTGACACCACTAACCTGGAAGTCAAAGATAAGAACATCCTCCTTAACAACGGCGGTACAACTGCCTCCGCAGCCGGCGCAGGTATCTCCATCGAAGGCGACGCCAACGCAGTCATCGCAAGCGTACAGTACGATGCAGCCCTCGCGTCCAAGTTCAAGCTCGGTGCAGCCAGCTCCGAGAGCGAAGTCATCACCAAGGATGCCTCACAGACTCTGCTTAGCAAAAAGATTAGCTCTACGGCCTCATTGACCGGTGCACTGGAACTCCCGGCAGGTACCCAAGGCGAGCGTCCCGGAACTCCCGTCGAAGGTATGATTCGCTACAACTCCGACTCGGACAGCTTCGAAGGCTATGCAGCCGGAGCATGGGCAGGAATCGGCGGAAGCGGAACTGTCGACAAGATTACACAAGCCTACGTAGCGCCAGAGACTGCATTCGCAGTCGGCGAAGTACTTTACTTGGATGGCGCAGTCTATAAGCGTGCCAAGGCAGATGCAGCAAACACGGCCGAAGTTGTGGGCGTAGTCTCGCGTATCGTCGATGCCACTCCTGCAAGCTTCACCTTCGAAATGACCCTGTCCGGCGAAGTCTCCGGCCTCAGCGGCCTGACCGCAGGCGAAGTCTACTTCCTCTCGGCCAGCACAGCCGGCGCTCTGACTGTCACCGAGCCTTCCGTTGTCGGGCAGGTCTCTTTGCCCGTCGGTGTTGCTAGCTCTACGACCAGCCTGTACGTCGCTCC
>ERZ869929.811-NODE-811-length-14079-cov-9.454293_pt1 | contig 14079 bp, 20 predicted proteins | sample MGYA00579312_ERZ869929 | MGnify/ENA primary metagenome ERZ869929 (study PRJEB32216, sample SAMN09231818) | wastewater metagenome | place: USA: Maryland | collected 2016-08-09 | study: EMG produced TPA metagenomics assembly of the PRJNA472060 data set (Reclaimed... | reverse complement strand
GCTCGGCGCGCGTGTGCGTGGTGATCGAGAACACCGGCGGCGCGAACAGCATCGACGCGCTCACGATCGAGCGCAGCCCCGACGGCGAGGTGTACGCGACCGACAGCAGCGCCGCATCGCTCGCACCGATCGCAGCGGGCGCTGATGCGCTCCTCGAGCTCTCTCGCAACGCCTCGAAGCTCTTGCGCTTGACCCTCACGAGCACGTCGGGAACGACGGCGCGCGTGACGCTGAGGGGAACGTGAACAACGAACAGCGAGCCTGGCTCTCGCGTGGCATCTCTCGCCCCTGCGCTCCCGTCGTCGGTCGCACGCTCAGCGCACGAGAGGCCCTCGAGCAACTGCGCGCCGGCGGACGCACCGAGGAAGCCACGCAGCTCGAAGCCGCGATGCGCTCGGGCGATGTCGAGGCTGTGCGCTCTCTGCTCGCGCGGGTGTGAGCGCTCGCCTGCGTCATCCGCACGGTGCGGACGCCACCGGAATCGTTGGAGTTTGCCCCCGTCGAGGGCAAACCGCGAAAACATGAGTGATTCCGGTATTCTCGCCACCGTGGCGCAAACTCCCTCGCGCTCGCGGTGAGTTCTTCCGGCTCGCTGCATAACCGCGCAACGACTGCGGAATCCTCAATGATTCCGATATTTGCTGCACGGCGCAGCAAACTCCCTCGCTCGCGGTGACGCACGCCCAAGGTGGGCCCAAGAGCCCCTGTTTTCGAGGGCGTCGTTGCGATCCGCAGCGGTGCGGATGCGGCGAAAAGGTGGGCCCAAGGTGGAGCCAAGGACGGTGGTTTTCGAGGGTGTTGCAGCGATCGAGTGCGGCGGGAATACGGCGAAACGGTGGAGCCAAGGTGTGTCCAAGAGAGCGCTTTTCGAGGCCTCGACGCGGTGTCTACCGCAGCGACGATGCGGCGCGGGGGTGTGTCCAAGGACGGGCGGAGCTGTTGGGCCCAAGGGAGGGCTTTTCGACCGCTCTCGTATCGATCCACCGCAGCGGCCACACTGTTCGCGCTTGGGCCCAAGGCACGGGAACCGAGTGGGGCCAAAGGTGCGCTCTTCGAGGCCTTCCGCAGCGATCCACCGCAGCGGGGATGAGGGTTGCGAGTGGGGTCAAGCCCTACGCGCCAACCGGCGGGAGTCCTTCGTGCTTGCGCTCTGCGGCGTAAAGCATCGTGATCGAGCTTCCCATCGTGCGGTGGAGGGAAGGCATCAGGTCCGCGAGCTCCATCAGCCTCGCACGCGCTCTCGCCCTGCGCGTCTTCGCAGCCTCATCGAGGGGGAGCGTGGGCGAGAGCGCGGCGATGATCTCGAGCAGAAGCGCCATCGCTTCCTGGTGCATGTCTTGTGCGTTCTGGATTTCAGCGCGAGCGCGGAGAATCGGGTCATCCTTCCCGAGCGGCGTGCGGCGTAATAACGGACGCCCCTGCGTCTCGGAGCTCGGTGCGGTGCTCTCTTGAGCGTCGACGTGGGGCGCTAATAACTTGGGTGCGTTCGACATGAGCGTGCCTCTTCCTTCGCGCTCGGCGGAGCGCGTGCTGTTGTGCATCCGCTGCGCTGTTGGTGCGCGAGCGGTGCGTGTGTGGTCGCTGGTGAACGACCGCATCGAAGCACCGGGCGCGATGCTGCGATGTGGGCGCTCTCGTGCGAGCGCGTGGGTGCTAGCGGCGCTTCGCTGCGCTTCGCTTCTTCGTGGTTTTCTTCGACGGCACGGGCGAGGCCTTCGCGGGCTTCGATGCGACGACTGCCGCGGGCTCTTCGTCGACGGGATATACGGCGCGGATTGCGTCGAGGTCTTCGTCGGACAGCGGTTTCCCGTCGAGGCGATCGACCATCACCGCGACGCTGAACACTTTGGAGTCGAGGCCTTCTGGCGTGGGAATGTCTGCGGTCCAGACCAACACGGGCGCCTTCTTCATCGAAGCTTCTCCTTCTTCACCGAGTCCACCGAGGTTGCCACAGCCGTTGCCACGCGAAGAGCGATCTCGTGCGCGGGACCGAACCCAAGGTCTTCGCACCACTGCACCCAGTACTTCAGCGGGCACGCGCCGCGCACGCTGTTGCAGCGCGAGCAGCACAACACGAGGTTGTTCGGCTCGTTGGTGCCCTTCTCGTGGCGCGGGATGACGTGATCGAGCGTGCTCGCACCACGACGGCGGCAGTAGATACAGCGGCCATGCTCGCGCGCTGTGATGAGTCGAACGAGCGCGCGAGGAGCGCGCCAACGCTTCTTCGTGCTCTTCTTCGCCGCGGGCTTCGTGGTTGCCATCGAAGAGCAGTATGGATGCGATGCTAGTCTCTGTCAATAACTGTCTAGACACTTATTGCTCAATTGTGTGAGAGCTTGTCTCTGTCTATAATGCGGCGCATGGCGCCGACGAAGAAGACAGCGAAGAAAACAGAACGCGACCGCAGCGGCGCTCTGTATGTGCTCTTGGAGCCCGCGCAGCTCGGCGAGCTCGACGGATGGATTGAGCGCTTGAACGAGGGCAACGAGGGACCGCAGTGGACACGTACCGCGGTCGTTCGCGCGCTGATCTCTCGCGGCCTGCGCGAGCGCGGAGCGAAGGGCGAGGCGCCGTGAGCGCGAAGAAGACAGCGAAGAAACCCGCGAAGAAGAGCAGCAAGGGGGCGAAAGCACCGCGCGGACTCACCCACGAAGTCGTCGAAGCCGCGCACCAAGCCGACGTAGAGCTGCTCACCAAAGCGCAGCTGCAAGTCAAAGAAGACCCACCCTCACCAGAAGACGCTCGGGCGAAGGCGGAAAACTGGTTCGAGAAACCAGCGACCGCAGAAGAGGCACAGCGACTGCTACTTAAAGAGCTGCGGTGGGTGCTCGCGCACGAGAGCGAAATCACTCCGATGGGGCCGGGTACCGGCTTCTCGGTGAACTCACCGATCGCTTCCAGCGGAAACCGAATGCACGTAACGAAGCGTGCGCTTCGCGTTTACGACGCACAGCACGGGCAACCTGAAGGCATCGGAGAGTGGTTCGTTCTCCTGATGAACTTGGCACCGAGCGCGTTGCTCGAAGCGGCCGCAGAGCTTGCGGGATATGCGGATCCCGCCGACCTCGAGGCAAACAGGTTGTCGGCGGTAGGAAACATCGTGTCGCGGGTGCTCAAGAAGAAGCTCTTGCTGGTGATGCTTCAACGCTACGAATGGAACCTCACGCGAGTCTCTGAAGAGCTCCGGGCCGGAGGTGCGGGCAGCATCGTTCGGCTCATTCGTGACCTGGGATTGAGCGAGGAGTACCGCACTGCCCGCAGAGCGGGTGCGGGAAAGCCCGGTCCCAAGGCGCGGGCGTAGTTCGTAGTTCGTTTCCAACTTGCACCGAACACCGAACGCATCCATGATCCCCTGTGTACGGAGGATCGATGGCAACCCGCGGCGCTTTCGCAAACACTGAAGAACTCCAGGTGCTTCGTCTGCACACGGCATCAGCGCTGGCTGGTGCGGCAGGCGTGAACCGACGCACGGCAGAGCGGGCGAAAGCCGGTGAGCCGGTGCTTCCGCTTTGCCTGCGAGCTCTGCTCGAGGCGGCCCGGCGTCTGTCTACTCCCTCCTCCGTCGCAGCAACCACAACGGAGGCCGCGTAGGCCAGAAACACCGCGGCCCCGATGTCCGCTCCCCCTACGCCGACCAAAGCGCGGAGCGGATGTCACCAGGGCCGCCACGGAGACCAGGAGAATCCATGGCAAGAGTAGCCAAAACCCCCGCCCCCCGCAAGAACTTACCCCCCGCGACGGTAGAGACCGTCACCCCGCGCGCCATCCGTGGCGCAGCACTCGCTGAGCTCCAACAGCTCGCGAACCTCGACGTTGAGTTTCTCGCTCGCCTGCTCGAGGTGCGTTCGTGAGCGCGCTGCGGATCGTCCGCCAACGCGGATACGTTCGTTTGACCGACGCCGAAGGGTACTTCAGAGCATTTACCCGCACGGAGTTTGACCGACTCACTTCGTGGTTTCTCGCGGGCGCGAAGGGCGAATTCGTCTGGCCCGTGAACCGCGACGCAGTGCTCTGCGAGGTCGCACGAGTCCGTGGGGATCGTCTCGTGGTCTCGATCCAAGCGCGCTACGCCGAGGGTGTTGTCATCCCTCTAACGTGCGCGCGGTCGTTCAGCGCGTCGGCTCTTCGTGCTCTGCTCGAGGCTCGCTACTCCCGCGCGAGTCGTGCCCGATGAATCGCGCGAAACGCTCCCGAGCGCTCGCGCTCTTGGAGGACATCGAACGAGGTCTCGAAGCAGTTCGAGAGCTTCGAACACTGCTCGCCGAGCCAGCGCCCCAGCGCAGGCTTCGCGTACTTCCCCCGGTCGCTCCCGAGGTCTCCGACACCGACGCGGCGTTTGCAGCGCGTGAGCTGCAGAAGCGAGGCTGGTGATGGAAATTCTCACCAAAGCACTCGCAGAAATTCCGCGTGCGCAGCAAGACCTCCGCGAGTTCGTTCGAGCTCGTGCGCTCGTGCGACAGCTCGGACGTGATCGAGTGTGCGACGCGCTTCGCAGCGCTCTGCGTCCGTGGTCGGGCACCTTCGAGGTCTCTGCGTGGGACTCCGGGCGCGGGCACTTCTCCACCTTCGGAGGCACGCCGTCCCGACCGAACCCGTACGTACGGCGCTGGTGCGTTTCGCCCAGCGAATTACGCGACCGTTTGCAACGCAACGCGCAGCGCGTGCGAGCGAAGGGCACCGGGCTCTGTCTCACACACGCTCGCGTCGCAGCGACGGGCGGATCCACCGACGAGGAAGTGATCGAGCGCACGGCTCTGTTCTGCGACGCAGACGTGCGCGGCGAACCCGATGGCCTGGTCGATGCTCTTCGACGCGCGGGCGCGGCGTTCGTGCTCTCTCGCAAGGTGCGGGACTCGTCGTTTCATGCGGTGATTCCCTACGCCGCGCCGCTTGCGACGATCCCCGGCCCCGCGTTCAAGCAAACCTACCGCGTGCGAATGGGCGTCTTGCTCGGTCTGTTTTCGGAGATGGGCGAGCTCGCGTGCGAATGGGTGGGCGTCGGATCGCCGAAGCTGTTGGGCTTCGACATCGCGACGGCGCGCCGTCTCGGGACTCTTGAATATGCCTACAACAAGCGCGAGCCAAACGACGCGCTACCACTCTTCGAAGCGAACGAAGGGCTCGCGCTCGATCCCCACGCATGGCTCGAAGCGCTGGGCTGGACAGCAGAGCCAGAGCCTCTTCGTGCTCGGCGTGAACCGGCGGTCTTCTACGACGGACCGACACAACCGAACACCTGGCTTCCGGCGCTCGAAAGCGCGGGGATGCTCCTACAACGACGCGCGACCGGAGGGCGTTTCTGCGTCTGTCCGCTCGAACACGAGCACACCGAAGGCCCGAGAAATCCCACGGCAACCTTCGTTTCTTCCGCAGGCGTTTTGTGGTGCTCGCGCGGCGGTGGGCACCTACGCGGTCGCTACCGCGAAGCACGCGCCGCGATGCCTTCCCACGTCCAGCACTTCTTCACGGAGAACCAGCGATGATCGAAGACACAAGCGATACAGAGTCGCTCCTCGCCCGCGTGCGCGAAGAAGGGAACGACGCGGCGTTCTCCGAGTCCTTTCTCGATCTCGCGGTCTCTCTCGAAGAGAAGGGAGACGAGCTCACCCTCGCCCGCATTCGCAAGTTCTTGAAAGAGAGCGGCGTGGGCATCACCGAATGGAGCAAGGCCCTCACCCGTCGACGCGGCCAGTACCGCGAGCTGCTCAAGCAGCAAGCAGCCGAAGAGCAGCAAGCAGAGTACGAAGCCGCACGCGCAGAGCGAGAAGCGCGCGACGTAGAGCGCGAAGAACAGCGGGCGCGAATCACCGAGAAGAGGCCCGAGCTTCGAGCGCACTTCAAGAGCGCGCGACAAGACAAGGCTGAGTTCTCGATGACGCCCGGCGCGATCGTCGTGCGTCGCACCACGGGCTTTGGCACCGAGATCATCACGCTCTTGCGCGCGTCGGTCGCAATCGTGCGCGTGCTCGTGCTGGTCGATGCGGCAGGGCAAGAGCGGCAAGAGTGGGAGCTCGAGGCGTACGTCGGAGATGCTGCAACGCCCATGCGTCTCACCGTCTCGGGCGAACGCTTCGCGCATATGGAGTGGGTCGCTGCGCTCGGTCCGCGTGCTGCGATGGCACCAGGCGCAAGCTCTCGCGACTTGCTCCGCGCTGGGATTCAGCTCCTCTCGGGCAATCCGCAGCGCGTGGTCGTGCACACATCTTCAGGATGGAAGAAGCACGACGGCCGGGACGTGTACGCACACGCCGCGGGTGCGATCGGTGCGGGTGGCGTCGAGCCCGGAGTGACGGTGCGCTTGCCGCCCGAGAGCCCCACGCTCGCGCGTTTCGTCCTTCCCGCACCACCGACGGGGCAAGCACTCATCGCTGCGGTTCGAGCGAGCTGCGGGCTGCTCTCGGTCGCGCACGAGTTTGCGGGCTTCGCGCTCCTCGGGCACACCTACCGCGCCGCGCTGGGCTGGTCTCCGACCACGCTCTATCTCTCTGCGCCGATGCACAGCGGAAAAACACTGCTCGCGGCGCTCGGGCAAATGCACTACGGCGCGGGACTCGATGACCAGCACCCTCCCGCGAGCTGGCACGACGCGACCGAGAAAGCGCTGAACAAGCTCCGCGGGACCATCGGCGACGCGCTCTTTCTCGTCGATGACTTCTTTCTCGCGGGCACGAACGAAGACGGCTCTCTCGAGAAAGTTCTCGGTCGCGCAGTTCGTGCGCAGCATGACGGGTCCGTGCGCGCTGCGCTCAAAGTGGACGGAGACCTCCGCGGCTCTGCTCCTGTGCGATCGTCGTTGCTCGTGACGGGCGAGAGCCTTTCGCGGGGACACTCGCTGCGCTCGCGCTGCGTGGTCGTGCAACTCTCCAAGCGCATCGAGTCGGACCTCTCGCCGCTCCGCGAGCAAGGCCAGCGTGGCGCGTTCGCCGCCGCGATGGCGGCGTTCGTTCAGTGGATCGCGTCGCAGCGGCAAGCGGTCGAAGAGCGACGAGAGACCTTTCGCGCCGAGGTAGCAAGCGGGCTTGCGCGGGAAGGGATCGAAGACCGAACCGCGAAGATGGTCGCTGAAATTGCGGTCGGTGTGATGATCTTCCTCGAGTTCGCGCTAGACGTCGGTGCGATCGATGCGAGCCAGCACGACGCAGAGAAGAACCGCGCCGCTGTCGCTCTGCTGTCGCTCGCGAGAGAGCAGCGCGGGCACGCGGAGACGCAAGACCCTGCGCGGCGATTCCTCGAACTGCTCAACGCCGCATTACTCGGCGGTCGCTGCCACGTCGTTGACGGCAACGGCAAGCGACCCATCCCGCCCGAAGCCTGGGGATGGATCGAAGAGCCCGGAGCCACGAACCCATGGCGACCACGCGGCGATCGAGTCGGGTGGCTCGAAGGCGATGCCCTGTACATCATCCCCGCGGTCGCTCTCGCCCAGGTTCGAACGGCAGCCGGCGCGGATCCTTTCGCCGTGAGCGATCTGCGCGAGCTCGCCCGACGGCTCCACACCCACGGCGCGCTGGTGAAGACCGACCTCGAAACGCGAGGGACGTTCTTCGTTCGCAAGCATGGAATCCAGGCACTCGCCCTGAGTGTCGCGAAGTTCCGCCCGACAGACTCCTAGCACTTTCGCTGTCGGGTTGTCGGGCGAGACCGACAGGCACTTAGCCCATTGGTTTCAATGAGTTAGGTGCACTTTGTCGGTTTGTCGGGTGTTTTAGGTAACAGACCCTTAGAGCAGAGACGGAGAGAAAAAAACATGACCCTACCGGGTACGGTCGACCAACTACCCTCGGGCGCATGGCGCGTGCGGGTGGTCACGGCGAACAAGAAACGAAGAACGGCCACGTTTGCCACACGAGAGGAAGCAGAGAGATTCCAACGCGGGCTTGTGGCGCTACAGGCCAGAGGGAGCGATGTGCTCTCGAGAGGCCCCATCACCCTGCGCACCTACGCCGAGAAGTGGCTCGAACGCAGAGAGACCGACGGCAAGCACAGGAGCGTCGCGAAGGACCTCTCACGGTGGGAGCGCCACATCGGGACCGCTCGATTCATGGATAAGCCCATGGTCGATCTCTCGCGGAGAGACGTGCGCGAGTGGGTCGAAGAGCTCCAGCGCAAGCACGCGGTGGTGACGGTGCGAGGGAAAGAGCCCTCGACGTTCAAGCGAACCCGAACGGCGATCTCTTCGCAGACTGCCAAGCATGCGCTGAACCTGCTCCGCCGGTGCCTACAAGACGCCGTTGAGTTTGAGCACATCACCACGAACCCAGCGGCAGGCGTTCGCATCACGGCGGACGTGTCGAGCCAAGAGAAGTGGACAGCGCTCACCCTCGACGAGATTCACGCGGTGTGCTCTTGCGAGGCAATTCCCGAGGAAGCCCGCTGTCTCTACACCGTCGCGGTCTATGAAGGACTCCGGAAGGGCGAGTTGTGGGGCTTGCACTGGGGAGACGTCGTGCTCGAGGGAGACCGCCCGGAGCTGGTCGTACGCTTCTCCCATGGTGGACCCACCAAGAGCGGCAAGGTGCGGAAGATCCCGCTGCTACCTCCGGCGCGCCGAGCGCTCGAACGACTCCGCGAGCTCTCGAAGCACACCGCTCCTGGTGACCTCGTGTTCCCCTCCCCTCGAGGGGGGCGTCGGAGCGAAGACAGCGACGCGGGATGGAGCGACCCGGCGAGTGATCGTCTCGGGCACCGATCGCTAGCAGGCATCACCCGGCGCGTTCGCTTTCACGATCTGCGACACACCTGCGCGTCGCACCTGGTGCGGGGATCATGGGGCACGCAGTGGTCGCTACAGGAAGTGTGCGCGATGCTGGGGCATAGCAGCGTAAAGGTCACCGAGCGGTACGCACACCTGGGCGATGACCACTTGCACCGAAAGGCTGCGAGCGTTCGTGACCACGGCGAGGGGGGTGTTGGTGGTCACAACCCGAAAGTGCCAAGTGAGGTTTCGCCAGGGAATTTGCAGGGCGCGCCCGGAGGGAATCGAACCCCCGACCATCGGCTTAGAAGGCCCCATCAAAATCCAATACCTGCGCAGGGTTGCGAGCGTCGTGACCACCGTGTGACCACGGCGAGGTCACTGCTCGAAGCGGTCGCTGGTCGCTCACCCAAGGCAAGGGCGTTGGTCGATGCGCTGGTTGCGTCGGTGCTCGAGAACGAGTTGGTGTCGCTGGCTCTCGCGGTACGCGACGCAGACCCGCGGTTCAAAGTGCGCAGGGCGTGCGAACTCGCGCTGGTCGTGCTCGATGGCGTCGAGGAACAGCTCCCGGCGGCAACCGCGTAGTTCTGCGCTCGCTCTCTACACGTACCTATTCCTTCTACCCGACAAACCCGACAAACCCGACAAGAGAGAACGAAACGCCTGGATTATGCCTAGCGCAAGCGTCCCTCGCGCTTGCCGGGTTCGTTGGCGGGATCGAACAGCACCCGACACCGGTGGTGTCAGGGATGGGGGCTGGGCGGTGGGCAAGGCGTAGCGAGCATGTGCCGTTTCGTGCCGTGACAACCTGTGCGATGTGCCATATACTCCATGCCGTGTTGTGCCAGTCGAAAACCAAGCGCGGAGCGGTCTGCCCCAGAACAGCGGGCGAGGATGGCTTCTGCGCGTGGCATAGCCCAGAGCAACGACGGCAGCGGGCGAGCGAGGGCGGCAGGGCTCGCGCGAAGACATACGCCGAGGCTGGCGTCGAGCTCGACGGGCTCGCGCTGCGAACGGTCGAAGACGTGCGCGAACTCATCCGGCGGGCGATCGGGCTGGCGGAGCGCTCGAAGGCTGACGGGACGATCCGCGCTCGCGTGCTCCTGAACGCTGCGAGCGCAGCACTCGAAGCCCTGAAGGTCGGAGACCTCGAGAGCGAGCTGCGAGAGCTCCGGGCGCTTGTCGACGAACGACTCGGAGGTGCGAAGCCATGACCGAACGTGAACGCGTGGAACTCGAACGCGAGCGGCTCCGTGCGGATCGAGAGCGCCAGGTCGAACTCGCGCGGATCGAGCGAGACCTCGAGGCCCGCAGTGAACGCAAGGAGCCACGACGATGACCCTCGCGAGAGAGATCAAAGCCCTACGCGAACGCCTCGGCGCGCTGCCCGTCACGCCCGAGCAGGGCGACGTCGTGCAGACCGACCGCGCCACGCTCCGACGCACCGAAGAGACCGACGCGAGCGGCGCGAAGCTCTGGCGCGACGACGCCACGGGCGAGCGCTGGTGCGTGGTGCGCGGACCGCGAGGCGTCGCGCTCTTGCCACCGATTGAAGGGGGCCACGATGACGCGCAGTGAACTGAAGCGCCTTCGCGAGCAGGTAGAGGCGCTGCCACCAAAGGCGCCCTCTCGCGCCGACGTTGAGGCGATGTGGAAGCGCCTCGGTGATCTCCTCGCGATGACGCCTGAGGAACTCGAGCGTCAGCCGAAGTATCCCCTCAGACCCGAAGATGACGAACTCCTCGAGCGCTTGCAGCGCTTGGCGAAACTGGAAAGCAGGCCGGAATGATTCACGCACTCACCCCCGAAGAACGAAACGAACGAAAGACACTCCTCGACGCGGCGTGTGCCGGCGACGCACCATTGCTCACCGCGGAGGAACGCCGCCGCGTAGACCACGACGCCGCGCTTATGTCGCTCGAAGCCGTGCGCGCGTACCTCGCCACGCGAAGGGCCCACGCCGCCGCGACGGTCCGAACGCTCGCACCCGCACCGGTCGCGTCGATGCCGTCGTTCGCAGCACCACAAGCGAGCGCACCACAGGCAGGACTCACGGAAGAAGACCTCCACGCCGCTGCAATGATGCGGGTGGATCCGCGGAAGCTTCTCCCCGCAGCGAAGACCGAAGAGACGAGCGCGGGCCTGACGGAAGAAGACCTGCACGTCGCAGCGATCATGGGCGTTGACCCGAAGAAGCTCGCGGCACAACGAGGCGCAAAGTGAACGAGCAAGAACCCGACGCGAACCTCTCGCGATGGAATGATGCCGCGGAGATCGAGCGAGCCCTCGGCGCGGAACTCCAACGCGCAGAAGCGGACCTGAGCGCCGCGGAACGAGCCCTCGAGAACACCGACGACGCCTGGTCGCGGATCGCAAAGCTCCGCGACACACGCGACCGCGTGGCGGTCCGTCACCGCAACGCACAGGCGAGCGCAGCGCACGCGAAAGAGGTCTATGAGGGCGCTCAGCGAGCAAAGCTCCAGGGCGAGTTCGACCGACTCCGTGCGGAACTCTCCGAGAGCGCATGGCACGGGAACATCGAAGCCCTCGTTGCGCAGAGCGCAGAGCTCCAGCGACAGCAAGACCTACTCTCTGCGCGCGTGCAGGTGATCGCACAGGAGCGCGAGGCTGCGCTCACACGAGCACGAGGGATCGCTGCCGAGCTCGGGATGAACGAGCGTGTCGCGCGGGAAGCGCTGGGTGTGCAGGTCAACGAGATGACCACCACCCCGCCGTGGTGGCAGTGGAGCAGTCGCTTTCCCTGGCTTGTGGGTCGCGTGCTCTTCGAGAAAGCCCCGGAACAACCACGCTTCGCGCCGATGCTCCCCACGAACGGAACGAGCGAGTTGCTTCGGCAATCGATGGGCGAAACGCCCGCAGAATCCGCGTTGATCGAACGAGTGAGCAAGACCCCATGAGCAACTGCGCAACCTGCGGTGCGGTCCCTTGTTGGACACAGTGCACGACGTGCGGTTGCGACGGTCGCGCGTGGTGGTGTCTCTGCGCCGCGAAGGTTCGCCAGCGGCACCAGGAACGCCGTCGGTGTCACCAGTGCGTGCTCGCGAACGAGCCGCGAAGAAAGGCAGCGTAGCCGATGGCGTTTCTTGTTCGATCTCATCAAACGATCCGTGCGGCGATTCTCTCGGACTGGCGCTCACGCTATCTCGCCCTCGGCAATGACCTCGACACTGCAGAGAACAGCGACGCATGCGCCCTCGCCGATGCGGTGGCCTTCGCGGTCGAAGGCCTCGAAGCCAAAGCTCTGCAGCTCACACGCGAGTTGTTTCCTGACACCTGCAGCGCTGCGTTCCTCGAACGGCACGCGTCGGTGATCGGTCTCTCGCGGAAAGCAGCAACGGCTGCGGTCTTGCTGGTGACGGTGCAGGGCTTGAACGGCTCGCGCTGGAGCACTTCCGACAAGCTCACGGCCGCGGATGGAAGCGTGTATTCGCCCTCGAGTGCTGGCGTTCTCTCGGGCACTTCACAGGCAAACGTGGCCGTGCGTGCTGCGACGGCGGGCACCGACGGCAACAAGAGCAACGGTACGCTTCTCACATGGAGCAGTGCTCCCGCGGGCATCACCAGCACGGTTGAAGTAACCGGAGTCTCGGTCGCAGCGACGGACGAAGAGTCGGACGAGGAGCTAGCGCTTCGCGTGCTGGGATGGTGGAAAGAACGACCAGGCGGAGGGAATCGCGCGGACTGGGCAGCGACGGCAGAAGCCTATGCGGGCGTGCAACGCGCGTTCGTCTATCCGCTCCTTTCCTCGACGCTCGAACTCGGCGTGCTCGGGAAGGTCACGCTCTGTGTGCTCGCGGAACCGCCCACGCTCGAAACGGACGCAGGCGAACCCGCTGCAAGCGCAACGCGGTTTCTATCCATCGGAAGCGCGGGAGAAGAAGGCACACTCGCCGATCTTGCTGCATGGCTCGGCGGTGCGGATCCATACACCGAAGAGGGGGGCTTCGTTCCCGCGTCGATGCTCGGCGATGATCTCTTCGTGACGAGCGGCACGCCGCTCCCGCAGAGCGTTAGCCTCGCGCTCACGCTGCGCTCGGGATGGTCGTTCGGATGGAGCGGAACGTTCACCCTCGACTCGGGAAGCACGGCTGCGCAGCTAAAAGGCACGGGCGGAGCTCCCACGGGCCTCGCTGCGGGCGACTGGGTTGCGGTGCCTGACACATCGGTTCGCGGGGGCTACGCGTATCGCAAGGTTGCTTCGGTCGCATGGCCGAACGTGAACCTCGAAGTCGAGCTCGACTCCGCGCCCGCGGTGGGTCTCGTGGTGCGTCCACTGCCACAGAATGCAGCGGGCGAGACGAACGCGCACGACATCCGCGCCGCTGTGCTTGCGCTCATCGACGCACTCGGACCGGGTACGCCCGCGGTGGATTCGTCGATGAGTTCGAGCGCTCCCGAGCGTCAGTCTGCGCGCTGGCCTTCGGATGGATCTACACGCTACCCGAGCACACTGTACCGATCATCGATCACCGCCGCCGTTGTGGGCTTGCCTGGCACCGCGCTGGCGAACGAAGGCGTCGAGGGCGTTTCGTCGGTGGTCGTGACGCTCACCGGCTCGTCCGACCCTGAGAAGCGCGTACCCGGTCTGCTCGAACTCGTCACGATGGGAACGCTGCTCTTGCAGTGAAAGGACACGCCGAACATGTCTCATTCGTCCCTTTCTTCGCAGATCGCGGCACGTCTCCCGAGCGCTGTTCGCAGCGCGAGCAGGCGTACGCTCACCGTCGACGAGACGGTGCGCTCGGTCGTGCTCTCACCGGGCGGCTGGCGGCTTTACGACAGCGCTACGCCGGTCTTCTACGCCACGAGAACAGCGACCGACAGCGCGGGCACGCTCGCGAGCGGTGAGACCGCGCCGAGCGAAGCGTTCCTCTCCGCCGCAAGCGCGGGCAGTCCTGGCGATGGGCTCGCGTGGCCTGCCGCGGGCACTGTGACGGCGCTCGAAGCGCCCACCATGCTCGACGACCACCGAGAGCTCGCGGTCAAGGGCGGGGCCTTCGCTGTGCTCTACCTGCGCGCTGCATCGGCTACGACGATCGACCTCGAGGGCCCCTTTGAGGCGACGCAGTGATTTCCACATCGAACAAGACAGCGCGGGAACTCACCCTCGAGGCAGGCGTTGCACAACAGCTCGCCCTCGACGTGTCGGGCTCGGCGCGCGTGTGCGTGGTGATCGAGAACACGGGCGGGTCGAACAGCATCGACACGCTCACGATCGAGCGCAGCCCCGACGGCGAAGTGTTCGCGACCGACAGCAGCGCCGCATCGCTCGCGCCGATCGCAGCGGGCGCTGATGCGCTCCTCGAGTTCTCTCGCAACGCCTCGAAGCTCTTGCGCTTGACCCTCACGAGCACGTCGGGAAC
>ERZ869929.810-NODE-810-length-14095-cov-216.793590_pt1 | contig 14095 bp, 18 predicted proteins | sample MGYA00579312_ERZ869929 | MGnify/ENA primary metagenome ERZ869929 (study PRJEB32216, sample SAMN09231818) | wastewater metagenome | place: USA: Maryland | collected 2016-08-09 | study: EMG produced TPA metagenomics assembly of the PRJNA472060 data set (Reclaimed... | reverse complement strand
TATGCAAGCCGATACGGACGTAATTGTTTTTGATGCGTTACGTTACGTTGACGGGCCGGTTGACAAAGCTGTTAAGTATGGTATTGAATTTGGCAAAGATTACCACGATGCGAAATTCTATTACCGCATACCAAATCATTTAATGTGCGTGAAAAAAGAATTGGCTTTACAAGTTCCGTTTAAAGAAATAAACTTTGGTGAAGATAGCGATTATGCTAAACGACTATTGCCGCTACTTAAAACACAGGCGCGAATAGACAGAATACTTTATTCATATTTATACAATAGCAAGAAATGAGTAGTTTAATATTTTCTAATGCTTGCGCTAAATGCAAAGGCGAATACGAATTATACAGTATGGGGTTATGTAGCAAATGTCATTCTGAATGGTATTTAGAATACTGTCCGAAATATAAAGACGGTGAACTTACAATACCAAAAAAGTTTTTAGATGAAAACCCTGAATGGAAAGATAAATTAGAATACTTAATAAGAAAAGCAATAATATCAAGATGAAATTCGTAATATTTGCAGAGGGTGATTATAGCCCCAACGGAGGAGGTTCGGTTGCCTTGCATAAGTTAGCGCACAACATCGCTTCATTGGGCGAAGATGCCTACATAATGACTTCTAAAAAGAATCCTAACTATTTTGGTGAGCAGGTCAATTTAAGGCAGGCAATAGAACTTTGTAAAGAGGATGCTATTGCTATTTACCCCGAAGTAACAACTGGCAACCCATTCAACTGTAAACACGTTATGCGTTGGATATTATACCACGTTCGCACCTATGGAAACTTTGGCGCGTTTCCCGATAGCGATTTAATTTATGCCTACGCTCCATTTTTTAAACTACGTTTCCCGCGTCCGTTCGATGGTGAGTTACGCGCCCACGAATTAAACTTAGATATTTTTACCGATAAGAACCAACCGCGCAAAGGTGATTGTTACTTAATTAAAAAGGGCAACGACAAAGAACATAACTACCATTCTGAAACTGCTATTAGATTAGACGGATACCCGAAATACGGTGAACGCGCAAATGAATATTTAGCGAAAGTGTTTAATGAGTGCGAGCGGTTTGTAAGTTACGATACCGCTACATACTTAAACGTTATGGCTGCTTTGTGTGGCTGCGAATCGGTAGTTATACCCGACCCGAATGTAACCCCCGAACAATGGCATAATGGATACCCTTATTTCAAATACGGTATAGCATACGGCTTAGACGATTTAGATTACGCAAAGTCAACACAGCATTTAGTTAAACAAGAATTGCTTAGTATTGAAGCGGAAACTTTGGAGCAAACGAAACAGTTTATTAAAAAAGCATATACATTATGACAGTAACAGTAAACGGAAAGGATTATTTATTATCAGCGGATATGACGCGACACTTTTCAATTCCGATTAACCACGCTCACACTATCCTTAATCAAATCAATTCGGGCATGTATGCCAAATACTTTGAGGGCAAAAAGGATTTGCGGTGTATTGATTTTGGCGCAAACGTTGGTTTAGTATCGCTATACATGGCACAATTCAGTAATGAGTTGTATTGTGTTGAACCAACACCAAATCATTTTAAACTACTTAAAGAATTGTTAGACGCTAATTGCGGTGAGTGCAATGTGCATTATTACGATACTGCTTTAAACGGGGCAAACGAGCCTGTTTATTTTCGAGTGAATCAAAGCACCGAAAACAAGATAGCAACGGTAAATGATGCCACTACAATCAAAGTTCACGGTGTTACATTATCTTCATTCTTGCAAGCGAGTAATGCGGAGAAAGAAATAATTGATTTCGTTAAGTGTGACATCGAGGGCGGGGAAATATTTGCGCTAACCGATGAAGAACTTAAAAAGACACGCGGGAAAATTAGAACGTTCTTTGTTGAGTGTCACCCATCAAATAATTACGGAATGGATGAGTGCCTGTCAATTCTCTTGCAAAGGTTTTTAAATAACGGCTATAAAGTTGAAACATTAGATTACCAAACATTTACCGCTACCTATGATTGTTGATTTAATTATTCTCTCCCACGCTAAAACAGCGCAACTATTCGACCTTACACAAGCAACTATTGACAGTTGCCATGCGAGTGATAAAGCCGTTCAATTTAATATCCTTGTTTTAGAACAAGAGCCGAATGTGATTTACCGCGATTGCATAACAGGTTTTGTAAAGGGAGAATTTAATTACAACAAATTTATGAATTTAGGAATCAGCCTAACTTCAAATAAATACGTTTGCTTGTGCAATAACGATTTGATATTCGGCAAAGACTGGGCAACTAATATAATAGCCGCTATGAAAGCTAATGAATTACTTTCAGCGTGTCCCGCACAAAAAGAAAAGAACGGAATCGAATTTGGGTATGCTAACTCTCACCACATGAACGGTTGGTGTATTATGTGTGATAGAAAACTATTCGACATTATTGGTGAGATAGATTCGGAGTTTCCTTTTTGGTTTGCTGATAATATTTACGCGGAACAACTTAAGCAATACAATGTAAAACACGCGGTAGTAAATAATTCAGTTGTAAGGCATTTAGGAAGTAGCACATTGAGGACAATAGAAAAGTCTTTACATACAGAATACACAACAGGCTTAATCAGAAAGTTTATAGAAAAGCACCCAGACAATGAAAGCGCAAAATACTTTAAAGCATCCCTGCGACCACATCAATAAAGAAAAGATTATAGCCGCGTTAATAGCAAAAGAAAAATGGACGTGGATAGAAGCTGAATATAAGTGCGCTTCTTCTACAATTTGCCGCTACAATAAACAATTAAAGACTAACAACATCAACGCTTCTATTGCGTGAAGTTTGCTTACTATTTAATTCTACAATACTCAATTCGGGTGCAGGTGCTTTTTTAAACCCGTTCATAATTGCTTGCTCAACTTGCATAGCGTTATCCGTTGCGCTTCTTATATCGCGTGTTGAAAAGCCTCCGTCTGTTGGTATCTGAATACCTCCACCGTCTGCCGCGAATCTTGTTTTAGCACCGGTAAAACTTTTACCACCGTAACGCTGATTCCACCCAGATAGCATATTGATGTCGTTGTAAGCATCTTTCTTCATTACGAATAAACCCTCACCTGCTTCTGCTTCTGCTACGTGTTGACCACCAACATGAATAGGCGTCCCGCCCTCTGCGTGTGATTTGCCGCCAATCGAAACAACCTTACCTCCCAATGCAAACGTAGGCGGCTTTTGTTTGGCTATGGTTGCAATTTGAATCGCTCCAGTTGCCGCTGCCAATGCCGCCAACACAAACCCAACGTAAGGCGTAGGGTTGCTTAGTTGCGACATTACTGCGGTAGCCGTATTCATTACAGCCATTGTAATATTTATTGCCTTAGCTTGTTTCCACGCTTTTAATTTAATACCGCGCGATTCAGCCGCAACTCTCTTTTGTTCGGCTGCACCGTCCCCCGCTTGCTCTTGTAGCGATTGAATATTTTGCTCAGCCGTCTGTTGGATTAAAGAAGATACTGCTCCAAGAATCCCTACCACTGCATTCGATACTTGCGAAACAATTCCTACAATGGTGTCAAATTCTTTTTTAGCCGCTGCCTCCGCTTGTTCTTGCGTTTTCTCCTGTGAATCTTTTTTAATTTCCGCAATCTTATCTTCGCTTTGTCGGATAATATTTTGACGCTCCGTTTCAGTTAGTGATTCATTTTGCAGTAATCTATTCTTTGCGATTATTTCCGCATCAATAGCTGCTTGCACCGTCCCTAATCTTCGCGCTGTAATTTGAGCCGATACTACTTGTGCGTTTAATTCTCTGTTGGCATTATCTTGTTCGGCTTTATCTTTTAACTCCTGTTCTTTTTCGAGTATATCTTCCAAAGATTTCAACTCCTCCCGCCTAATGTTTATTCGCGTATCTGAATTTTCTTTAGCCGCTGCCGTTGCTTCTTTATCGAGTAGAATATTTATTCGTGTTTGGCGTTGAGATTCAGCAGTAACCGCTTGTAATTGCGCTACCTCTACCTGTCCTTGTTTCTCAATCACTTTCGCCTGTTCTTCACCCGATAGAGTTCTATTTTTGTTTTGAAGATTGAGCGCGTTTAATTCATCACTTCTTAACTTCGCTAACTTTTGCGCGTTACTTACCTCTAAATCTGCAATCTGATTAGCAATTTTTATTCGCTCCTGTTCTGTTTTAGTTCTATCCTTTAATGATTTAGTTAGCGCGTCCGACTTTTCCTGCCCGACTGAAATTTCTGCGTTAAGTTTTGCATTGGCAACTGTTAATTGGTCGAATGCTTTACTTGCACCATACCCCTCTTTAGCGGCTTGTGCTGTGCCACTTGCTAATTGCTTAATGAATTTAATAGGGTTTAAAATTGCCTCTGATAACTTATCAAATGAGCCAACGGTATTTACTATTGTATCTATAATAAATCCAAAACCTTTATTTAACGCAGCCATGCCGAAACTTAACTGGTCTGCTACTTCTTTATTCTGCGAGAATATTTGCACAAGCCCTGTAAGCAATGCGATAACCGCCCCGATTGGATTTGCCTCCAATGCTAAGTTTACGCCCTTTTGAGCCGTTGCGAATCCTTGCAATGCAGGAACTCCGCTTGTTATACTTTCAAAAGCAGACTTGAAACCCTCTGCATACGCGCCAACACTTCTTCTATTGTCACCTATCGCTCCCTCCTGTTTTTTTAACTCATCGCTTAACTTCTTAATCTGATTAGTAAACTTTTCAGACGGTGCGGTTGTGTTAATATATTGAGCCGTCAACTGTTTAAGCAAATCCCTATTCGCCTGTATAGAATTTTTTGAAACATCTAAAACATTTACATTCTTTTGTTGCGCTCCTGTATAGCCGACTAATATATTTTGAGTTGTTCTATATTCCTGTTGTTGTAGTTTAAGTTGCGCGTTTACTTTCTCCAAAGATTCTGCCGCGCCTTTCGCGCCCTCCTTAGTTTGCTTTTGTAATTCCGCTTGTGTATCTTTTAAGCCATTGATTGACTTAGTTAATTCCGCCAATGACTTTTCGTATTGGCTTACATCAACTTCAAATACTACTACTTCTGTTTCTTGTGCCATGTTAGAATAATTTAATCAGTTCGACCTGTGTGGACTTCGTGCCGTTATACCCGCTTATCTTGCTTATGTAGAAATAGGAATTGAAATACTTTACCCAAACAGGATTCATGAAGTCTAATTGGTTTATGTCACTTGCGTTTAATCTTAATGCACACGTAACGCTTTTGTAATTGTCAACGATATTTTTAACCGCCCTTTGGTAATTGTTCAGAGAATTTCCAAACCCTAAGTTGTAATCGAATTCAGTTTCAATGAATCGGCACAAAGGGATAGTTGCGCTACTCCCGCTAATGGTTGATGGAGTAAGTATTCCAAACTGATAAACGAAATCGGATGTATCGGTAAAATCATTTGGCGATTTACGGTAAAGAATAAGCATTCTCGGCTTGCGTTCTTTCTTGTATTCATTAGTTTCAAATATTCCTATTCGCGGGACAGGTATATCTAACAACTGTAAATCGGAATAAGAGGACGCGAATTGCAATTCTATAATATCCTTTTCGAGTTGTAGGTTTTCATTTGGTATTCCTAAAATCCAGTTCGTCCCGTTTACCTGTTGTTCATCTTCATCCTTTAACCACTTAAAAAAGTTTCTTTGCGCGTATTCATCCACTAAGAATTTAACTTCGGGGCTATCGATTAAGTCTAATTTATCCGACCAATCAACCGCGCTATTTATATTCTCCTCAATCTGATTAAAGTTAGTAAGCGTAACCGTTTTATTATCTTCATCCACAACAGGCAACAGGCAAAACATTTGACAGTAATTGCGCAACAAATCTGATTGCTTCATGTTTGGAAGAAATGCCGCTATGTCCACCACAGAATTGGGATAAACAATACTAAAAGCATCGGCTTCGCTTATTTCTAAAGTTCCCGCCCCAACAATTAAGCGGCTATCCCCAATCGGGAAAATCATTTTAGTATTAAATCCTAACCACTGATTTATGTCATCGTTTAAAGTCCCCTCAATTATGTAAGTGTGAGTGCCGGGTGAACACCAATTAAAAGAGATTTGAGTTGAACCCGAATGATAAGAAATGGAATCCCCTGTCAGATTTAATCTAAGCGGTAAGTTTATTGAGCTTGTATTGTTGACTTCAATCTCAATTCTGAATTTGCAAGTGAATACATCTTGAATCGCAAAGCCCTTACCTGTTGAAATAGTTGCGCCCCAATTGTATTGACTGTTATATGGAAGCGAATACCAATTTCCCGTATAGTCAACAATGCTATCCACGTTTATAATATTCACGCTACCGAAAGCGTTTGGAGTTGCAACCGAACTACTAAAAGTATTGAGTGCGAAAGTCGCATTGTATTTATTAGCAAATACTAAACCTGTTGCGGGTAGTATAATAGGATTAGACACGTAATCAGAATCATCCAACATTGAATTTACCAACGTGTAACCATTCTGTGAACATATACGGGGTAGGATAGTGTCTAAGTAAATAGCGGGCAGGGCGAAGTTAGCGGCAAAGATGCGCTCAACGTTACCCATAACATTTTCGTCAATACCGTAATTGATAATTGGGTAGATATATCCTGTGTCGTTTAGCCTACTTGCAAATATTGTGGCTATGTTGTATGTATGATTTAAGTCGGACAAATCCAAATCAGTAAGCAAGGCATTTTTAATAATGTCAAAGAAGCCCGCATTATCCCCGTAAAGATTTATTGAATACCCCTTTTTAACCGCTGTTAATTCTGCGAACTTAATCCCCAAGTCAACACCGTTGTCTAACAAACGCGCTGTTAGTTTTGTATAAGGTAAGGTAGTTGAATTATTTACTTGTTCACTTACTTTAAAGATTCTCGAATTGTTTAGTGTTTTCGGTAGTTCAAAGTTGAATGAGCGCGAGCCTTTACGTTTAGAAATGTCCTCAATAGAAAACATAGCGTAATCAATGGAAATATTTTCATCCCCTTTCAAATCGCATTGTTGCCCGTTTATAAATAGCTGTAACATTATTGATTCTGAATTACCCGCTCTTGTGCGTATAAGAATTTAACCTTTACGTCCCATCTCTTTTCGCCTGTTTTCTTTTTAGTATAATCCCCGTCCATTAAAATCACCTCATGGTAAATTTGCGAACCGTCCACTAAAGGGTTTTCAACTAAGCAAACGGCTAAACATTCTTTCAGTGATTGCAATAAGTCTAAAGCTAGTTCGGGAATATCCCCCGTTGAAAGTGTTTCTCCATTCGCTACACCACGCCTAGAGTAGTTGCGTGTTATGTAGTTATCATCTAAGTAAGTGTCTGCTTCGGGTATTTTAACCTCAAATGATTTGCGCCCGTTAAAAGGAAAATAAGTCCATCCGCCCTCGCGTGTCAACCATAACAACATTGTCAAAGGAGAATTTGCACCCGCAACAGGACAACCCAATTCGATACTGCAATAATCCAACATTGATAACCTAACAATATATTCAGTATATATTCCTGTTTTGCCTTGTGCCGTCCAACTGAAATCATATACCGTATCATCTTCGGCAGGTGGTGACATTATCCAAAACGTATCGTATAAAGGGAAATCATTTACCTGTGTGAACCATGAGGGCGCGGCTGAATAAGTGCCGTCTGAATTTCGCACCCCGTTAAACGAGAATGAAAGTGTTTCGATAGTAACTTCTTCACCAAACACACCTTGCACCACATCACCCGCACTACACCTGTAATATGATTTGTAAAGTTTTCTTACCATCTTAGTAAGTGATTATAGAGTAGTTTACCCAAACGCTTAAAGTCCCGTCCCCCGCTGTAAATGCCGTTGTTGCACCTAATACAATATCATCATTCTCTACTATCACATCTCCACCCGAACCACTCGAAACTGCAGTCCCTCCACTTCTATTTGCAGCCGCTGTTAAAACTGCCGCTGATACTACCATGAAAGCAGATGAAGCAGGTTTGGTCGAACAATGAACCGCAATACCACTTCCACCGCCCGCGTATTGTATTGAACCGTATGTAAACCGCCACGCTATACTATTAAGCATGAAAGCATAACCCGCGCTAATAGCCGAAGCAATTGTAATAGGAGTTGAATTGATTGCTAATATTTGTGCGCTACTCAAATCAATTTTAACTACCAATGGAGTAGATAAATCCTGTCCGATTCCAAACCATGCAACACCGTTCCAGTATTCGTAACGGTCGTTATCTGTGTTGTAAATGATTTGTCCATTTGTCGGAGTTGCAATAGCATCCCTTTGAACTGTTGTAATATTAGGGAAAATATCTTCATACGAATCCACTATGTCCTCAAGTATAACCTGTTGAGGTGCTTTGAAAGTTGATGCCGCGATGTCGGACGTTAATTGAGATTTTGATTTTACGCTCATGTGTATTTTGCTTTTAATATGTTTAGTTCGATGTAATCACCTATCGCTATTCCGTTACCGAAATATTCAACAGGCATTTTTAAAGGTTGTAATTGTCTGCCCGTATCTACAAACTCCCGATTCAATTCGTCCGTAGTGATTGAAGCATTAGCCGCGTAATGAGTAGCCACCAATGTTTCTTCCATTATTAACTCGACCTTGTTATAATATTTTGGCGTGTAAATAGAAGTGCCATAAGGATATAAGAAACTTTCTTCATCTGGTGAATACGCGCCCTTAAATGGAGTTTCGATTACCGTCTTAACGTAACCACAAATGTCAAACTTTAGATAGCCATCAAAGTCAACTTCGGGTTTAAATTCAGCCGCTAAAGTATAAGGCATAATATCGTAAAGGTCAATAGTGCCACTGTTGTAAGTCAACACCAATTCCCCCGACTTGTAACCTTTGTAAATATAAACGGTTGGGAGTTGACATTGCCATACAACTATACTCCCCGATAAAGTAATTTGGTAAGGAGTTGTTAAAGTAAATTGAATACTCGAATCAATACTTTCGATAACGTGAAAGCCTGTGTAAGGAGCTAAGTTTGGAATAAAGATTCTATCCCCCTCGTTAATCGGGTAAGGGAACGCACCGTTTAAAATAATCTTTAGTTTGCCCCCGCTGTTATAGCCGCTAACAATAGCCTTTTGTGGCAATCGAACTTTATACTCATTCTTGCGATGTGCTGAAATCCATTTAGCGGGACGTTGTAAAACTTTGTAATTCATTTGCCTACTATCGCACTTCTCATAAGTGCATTTGTTTTAGCTCTAAATGTTAGAATCAACTGTGATTGAATTTGTCCTTTCAGTTCGGGCGTTAAAATATCCTCCAGTAATTTTGTCCCGCCTTGTTTCCAAATTGTTGTCCCCTCCTCACCAATCTTACGCGCAATTAAATAAGCTAAACTCTTTACTGAAATATCTTTTAGAATTAAACCCTTATCAACTATCCATTGTTCGATTACTTTTTGCGGTGGACGTTTACCGCCTTTGCGCCCGTGTTCAATGTAATAGATATAATACAAGGCATAAACCCTCATTACACTATCCTTAATATCAAAATGAACGCTCCTTTTAAGTTTACCACTTGCATCAACTACTCCGTAAACAGTCAAAGGCTTTTGCGCGATAAAGTCTTTCAACTCCGCGCTAATCTCTGCGCCATACTTATTCAGTATGCCTGTTATTTCGTTCTCGCCTGCCATAAATTCAAAGGGCACGATTCATTAGGTGAACGTAACTTACCACTTAACGGACATTTGATGTTAGTCGAACAACCGTTACAAACTAATCCAGTAATCTCTTTTATTTCGTCCTCGATTAAGGAAGCAACCAAACCATAAACAGCTAACTCGCATTTAGCACATTCAACCGCCCGCGCCTTTGCCATGCTTTCAATCTCCTTAGATTCAAAAGCATAATTCTTCCACCCCTCTAAAATGTTTTTGAGCTTCTTTAGCATGTAACAAAATTACACACATAGGCAAATCCATACCGCGTTTGGGTATAATATTTATTGCGCTAACTTATTAGCATGTTCCTGTTGCTGTCTGATTATTTGCGCGTAACGTTGTTCGTATTGACTACGCTCATAATCGTAAAGCATTTCAGTATAAACTTCTATCGCAGGCATCGCTAATACCTCATCATTCGACATTGCCCTCTCCTTACCAATCTTAAACACAATCGGGTAATGTTTAAACCGCTCTAAATCTTCCACCCCCGCCTCGATTTCTTCGTCTGTATATTCGTGTAGGCTTAGTGATTCAAACCTTTTAAAGAAGCCCTGTAATGAGCCAATGTAATAATTACACTTATGCCAATGCTTTAATAACTCACCGCCCTTAATTGTTTCTCCTGTGTATAATTCCGCAATATCAATTATCGCGTCCGTTAAATTAGTTTGTCTAATTAAGCCCTTAGCTTTTTCTATTTTGTCGAACGATTCTAAGCCAACATCCTTTCCATCGAATGATTCTGCCAATGCATTAAGTATTTCAGTCTGTTCAATAAATGAAACCGATTGCGCGATGTGGCAAAAGTTGTCAATGGAAATACTTTGCAGCGATTCAATCGGAATACCTGTAAACTTCGCCACACGTTCAACAATAGGAAGTAGTGAGTGCTTAGACAGTTCTAAATACTCATCAATACTCAACTCCGCAAATGAAGTTTTAAAAGTATAATCTACCCCGTTAATCTTAATTGTCATCTTGTTTTTGCCGCTGTTGTTCCACGTGGACGGATAATTTTAGGACTAAATTGTTTTATTCTATTTGCCAAAGCTAAAGCATTTACCGCATCATCTGTAAATCCTTCAGGTGCTGAATACTTTACCCCGTTTAATGAATACATAAATTCAAAAGCCTCTAATTCATCCTGCAATATACCGTCTATTATTCCCAACTCGCCCCGCTGAATTGATACCGCCAAACCCTCCATTAACTGCTGCTTACTTTGCGATGTGTATTTAATCATTTCGGATTGCCTACATTGCTTAGATACGCGCTCAAATATAGGGTCGCCTACTCCCGTTCCGTCTATCAATGCCTTGTTATTTCCGATTGCTTTTATTACTTCATTAGTTGTTTGCTCCCAATCCTTTTGAAACCTATCGAAATAAGCAACGTCACCATGTGCATCTAAGCCAACAATAACCGTCCAGTCTTTAGACTTTGCCAAATCTATTCCGAAATATTCAGCGGGCAAATTAGATTTAGGCTTAATGCACTTTCTGATATATTCATAACCAAATGGATTACTACCGTCCTCTTGTGGCTCTGCTAAATATAATTCATTGAATATTCTTTCGGGCAAATCCCTTTTAGCTTGTTCGATTTCAGCATAGGTTATTATACCCTCATTAGCGGCATCGTATGCGGTTATTCGGTAGTAAGCATAATTAGGCTCGCCCGCCCTTGCTTTAGCCCCTAATTTATAGCCCCAATTCTTTTTACCTTTAGCATTACCAATCAGCTTTAATGCGCCCTCTGTTTTTGTTAGAGTAGAACGCAAAGCATAAAACGCTTCTTCGCGGGCGCGTGTGAACTCGTCAAACACACAACCGTAAACATCTTCACCGAATAAGTTATCGGGCTTCTCTGCGCTCTTAAAATGAATAATTGCACCATTAGGGCAACTGATTGTTAGGCGGGATATATTTATTTTGAATACACCATATTGATTAACCACCCTCTTTAATCTGTTGAACGCAATTTCGGCTTGGTTATAAACAGGAGCAACCCACCAATAGTTTGCCCCGTCCTTTTTTGATTTCATTGCCAATTCAAACAACCACCACAAATGACTAAAAGTTTTCCCGCATTTTGTAGCAGCTTCAACTATTGTGAATCGGGCATCGTTATACAGGAAGTCTTTTTGGTAAGAAGTTAATTTGGGTTTTGTTACTTCTAAAATCATTCAGCGTCTTTAAACTCAACTGTTATTTTCGCGTCTATTTCGCCTGTTACTTCTGTTCTTCCCAATTTAGGAATTACATATTCGGACAAAGCGGACAGATACTTTAAAGCAGCTTCGGGATTGGTTTCCGCAACTCTTTCAAGCCATTCGGTAAGGTTAGGAATATTCGCCTCAATTAGAAGTTTATAGGCTTCTTTAATCGCTTGCGTATCTTTATTTGTTGCCCCCTTTGGTCTACCTGTTGCTAACTTATGTCCTTTATCAAAAGGCATTATTCTATATTTTTTTAATATATTTTCACCTCAAATATAAAAAACTTCGGTTAATGTTTGGGAGTTAAAGTAATTTATACTCTCCATGCTTTAAAAATATACTACACTTTTGTCCTTTATGATTACCAATTCTTTCGATTCCCTCAACCTGTATTCCGTTCCACTTATTTTTTTTAGGTAGTATTTTTACGTGTTGCCATAAGTAAATTGAGTAGAATTTAATTAAGACATTATCATAAACTATAACCTGTGCTTTCATTGTATTTAATTATAAACAGAAAAGAAGAAAGAAAAAGTATAAGAACCTTAAATAATTTATAAAAACAAACAAGAAAAGAAACCCCTGTAAACAATTCTCATTTGTTCGATTAACGCGCTTTCGGACGTTAATCTTTATGCCTGTTCCAAAACCCGTAGTTGGTTAAGTTTATCTACACGTATCTTCTACGCAGTCCCTAAAAGAGAATATCCCTAACAAGGTTTGAGATTACGGCTCGCCCCCTGTTAGGGATAAATATAGGTTTCTGTTTAAGTCCTGCCGTAATAAGGACTGAATTTAGATTAAAGTTTCATAACATTTTCATTTAGTGGTTAGTTGCTTATGGCATGTTAGTGACTGCAATATTAACCAAAATCTTCCAACCTGCAAACTTTAGGCGAATTATTTTTTAGAGCCACGTTAATTTAGCGAACCAATGTTGTATTGATTGAATCTTTATGGAAACTATCATTGGCAGTTTAAGCAAATCTTTGCCATTAGGAGATACGATAGTCCCGTTTGATTTTACGCCAAGTAGTCCAGTAAAAAACATATTGTATTTATTTTAGTTTAAGCAAATATACTATTTTCTCCCAAACGACTTACACACCACCTCTCTCCCATCTTCATCATACGCTACCGATTTAAGCCCGTTGTAATAGTTACGGTATTGTTCCGCGCTGAATGATAGATTAAGTTCTTCCGACCCGCTACTGATAGTTAATTGCGGTTGGTCTGTTTGCTCCACGTCTATATCCCAATTAGAACTTTGTCTACCTTGAATAGAAATTAAAATCTTTGGCATATTGCGAATGTAAAAAACTTAATTAGATAATACTACGCAATCAATCTGCGCAGGTAAATTCGCATACAACTAACCACTTTTATAAATTATTTTCAATTTATTTTTCATTGGTAAAATTCACTTTTTAACAATTTAGTTTGAAAATAATTTGCAAAAGGTATTACAACCTATTGGTATTACCATATATTTGCATTGTCAAACGATAACGGATGACGTAACCAAAGAACGAGAGTGCGAAACTCGACAAACCAAACAAAATGAAAAATGTAATATTCACCGACAGCGCAGAAAACAAAACAATAGTAACCGTTAGCGACAATTGTAATGAGCTTTACAAGGTTTTAAATTTTGAAGTTGCAGGAGCAATGACAGTTGAATACCACGAATCTCAATCTACAATGAATTTAGGCAAAAAAAGAAAGTGTGTTTGTTGCTGTATTCGTTTAAAGAACAGCAACAAAAAAACAAATATAGTAGCCATTAAATAAAGATTTCTTTGGTTACGACTGCATAAATGAAGTCGGGCGGGAACTGCCACAGTGCCATTTTTTTTAAACCAAACAATTTTATGCCAAAAGTAATCAGAGAAAAGCCGATAGTATTCAGAATACCGAAAAAGAAAGTGGAGTTAAAAAAAGCATACGACAAAGCGGTATCAAAATCAACACCAACCGCTGTAATCATTGCATCCCTCGAAACCAATTTATTAAAAACTAAAACCAAATAGACATGAAAACTAAAATAGAAATCAAGCATTGGATTACAGGCTCAATATTATTTGAATTTGAGTGCGATGGCAATTCGACTGTTAAAACAGTATTAGAAGCTGTTAGATTAAAAAAAGACCTTTCGGGTGCT
>ERZ869929.809-NODE-809-length-14097-cov-4.290628_pt1 | contig 14097 bp, 30 predicted proteins | sample MGYA00579312_ERZ869929 | MGnify/ENA primary metagenome ERZ869929 (study PRJEB32216, sample SAMN09231818) | wastewater metagenome | place: USA: Maryland | collected 2016-08-09 | study: EMG produced TPA metagenomics assembly of the PRJNA472060 data set (Reclaimed... | reverse complement strand
CTATGCAGCGATAAAGTACTGGCTGAAGAAATAACGATCACAGGCATTCTGAGGATCTGTGTTATCCCCCCAAGACGTTCACAGGTCCTCGTTTTTATTTACGTGTTGGGTTGCAGCAATGGACTATTGTTGCATGACGCTGAGGTTAGATGACGGGGACGCTGAGGAGTTCACGCTTCCGATATGCCACTAAGCACCTTACCCTGATGACCTATGAAGGAAAGAAAGCAATTTCCATATAGGTTCACGCATATCAAAAAACAAAAAAGTGATGGAGGTAGGACGCATCAATGCTTGGGGAGTATGTCTTCCTCAAGATATCCTGTCTCATGTCCGAATTTGATACGTTCAGAAAGTGAGAGTTCTTTAAGCTGTTTGTCCAGGATCTTCTTCTCCTGTCTTACCCATGCTCTGGTCTTTGTGATATAGTCCTGGAACAATCTTATTTTCTGCTCATAGTTCTCAATCCTTCTCTGCGTCCTCTTAGCCAGCCACAAATGTATTCTCATGGTTATACCTCCGATCTGTCTCGTTGATTCCTCTCAATCTCTTGATGATGTGTTTTGTCCTCATATTAAGAATCCTGTTGTGGACTCTGTTCGTCCCATACTTTCTGGCAAGTTCAGGGAATCGTTTCATGAATTCTCTCGCTTTGTGCGTCTTCAGGAAATTGATCTGTTCTTCAGAGAATACTATCGGTTTTGGTCTTCTGGTTTTCATCATTATCTACCCACCTTACTTCTGTTTCAGCCCATTCTCGTTTTCCGCAATGCCTGCATTCAAGTCGGTCTATCTTAGATATATGTCGTCTGAATTCTTCCCAAGTCATATCAGACTCAATCTTTATGAATGTGAATCCAGGGATATCATTGATTAGTTTCCAGTCGTGTTTTCGGCAATCTCCCGGAAGCATAGGTCCGTCATTCATATTGGTCATGTCCTGGTTTGTCGTTTATGCCGACCAGATCATCATTGAGTTGAAGTTGCTCCTTCTTTTTCTTCCCGACATGTTTCACGAATGGAACGTGCCACATATCCTCAAACGGTATCACCACGATACAGGAATGATTATGTATCATAGGGTTATACATCACGAGACATGGCTGTCCGTTACCTTGGAATAAGAGATAAGGTGTATACCCGGTCGGTGCTTTTGAATAGAGCTTGTTGAACGTCTTCACTAAGTCATTCCATGTGAACCCTTTATGCCTCTTGCATTCAATCACCACTTTTGATTGGTGCGAGACAAGATCATACTGCTGCACGAACCCTTCTTGCTTAGTTAGTAAGATGTCTGGGTAGATCGCTTGAAGTGAATCTCTGCACGACATTTCGTATTGCGATCCTTTCGACTTGGCCGAACGTACTGTTGTCATCACATCTTCACCTGTGTAGTGTCTATTATCGGCAGGTCTGTATCAATCACAAGACCTTTGGCATCAGCAAGTTCTGGCGTCCTAATCTTTATCTTGTACGGAACTCTGATCTCAAACAAGTTCAATTTCCTGTTTCTCAAATTTTTGACGACTCGTGCAGAACCATTCTTAACATTGATAATCAAACTCCTTTTGAATACCTTTTCACTCGTCATTATTTCACCCTCACCCTATACTCTTCAATCATGTCCTCTGTTATGTTGAAAAAATATTTAAGTTGTTCAGTGTGATAAGTCGAACAGCTCATTATTGATTCTTCTTCGATAATCTGTCGTATCACCATCTCCTGAACTTCACGCACCTTACAATAATTTCCTTCTTCATTGAAAATCAATTCTGATGGCGTTCTTGTTCCATCTTTATGAAACAACCACATAGGTATCTCGTTCAGGCACGTTGGTTCTTTCTTAGTGTCGGTCATTTTCTTACCCCTGTTCGTAAGAATAAATTTACCTTACTTATCATTCCTATAACTTCATTAACAGGCATATTTACTGGACGCCAATTTCTTAATTCTGTTTCAAACCTATCAAAAGTGTCCAATGTTATAGGCGTTAATTCACTTATCCCTTTAAAATCTTCGAATGGGGCTGGACAGGAGCAGCCGCTGTCGTGTGCATAGAACAGTCTGCCATCAGTGTGTTTGAAGATAACAAAATAATTGAACTCATAAGAAAGGCTTTCTGATAGATGTCCGAATATTGTGAGTTCAAACTTCTCCGGGTCATAATATATGTTGTAGTTGTTGGTCACTTCTCATCACCCTCTGACGGCTCTGCTTTCCTACTACAATAAATGTTTCCAAAGTTTGTCGTATTAGTATGATACCAACAATCACTCCCTTTAAACTTCTCTATCGTTTTTCCGCAGTGCTTACACGTCGTCACTTGTCCTCACTCTCCGATGGCTCTGCTTTGTGAAAATGTAGAATTATTGTGCGCATATCCTGTTGATGTCGCCATCCTTCTGACGTCATAACAACATCATCTCCGCAATGTTTACAATTAGTCACGGTGAATCACCCTCTTTAATTTCTTTCCCTGTCTTCATACTGAACATTCTTGGTTTTGGTAATCCTATTAAAGGCGACGGAGGAGGAGAAGACACATTAGCCAGACTTGTCCGGTTCGCTTCTAATGTTCTTGACCCGTATTCCGGACACCAAGAATTATTCTCTCCTCCGTCGTTCCGAGTTAACGTTGACGCGGTTTTCATATTCCCAACTCCTCCTCTATAAATTTGACAGCAAACTCTGCAGAAGAAGCATCGTGCCACTTTGCCAGTTCTTCTTTACGTAGTTTCTCAATAGCATCTCTCACCCTATTCTTGTCAAGGCAGCACCTTTGTATTTCTTCCCTCGTGTATAGCGTCAAGAGAGTGATAAAGTCCTCTTTAGGTAGTTTTCTGAGTTCGTCTTTTTCTTTTTTGAGTAAGGGGAATTGCTCCTCGAATGTCTGTGTCACTTTAATCTCACCCCACACTTTACACATCGCATCATTCTATAGTCAGAGCAGTTGCTAAAATGTATTCCAAGTCGACACAATAAAGGAGCACCTCTCTCGGGTTGGTTATCCTTATGGAAGAATCGTTTTCCATCTGGTGTTTTAGTATAGGAAATCATCGTAGTTCCTCCTCGCTGATGGAAAAGAAGAATTTAAGGAATTTCTTTGCTCCTTCATTTTCATCTGTGAACATCCAATAGCTAATATCATTCTTATAATGTTTCCCATCATTAGGACAGTCAGGGTATGCTCCCCTATGGATCAAACAACCTTCACCATCTAAACTCTTGCACCACTTGATTACCTCTGCACGGAGTTCTTCTCTGTCAATACAAGTTGCATATATCTGTTCTCCATTAACAATCCCCCTTTTATCATCAAACCAAGGTATATCTTTCAGCGTCTTCAAGTCTGTCATAAAATCGTAGGCAGGATACCCAAAGATTTATCTTTGGGAGGAATGCCGTCGTCGTGGCTATCGGCATTACATCCAGCCTTTACCTCCTTCTCTTTAAGCCCTAATATCTTTGAATCTTGAAACTCAGTATGCTCACATGAATTTGGAGTATTCCAAGTGGCAAGTTCTTCAGCCCATTCTAATAAGCTATCTTCATCATAAGTCCACTCTTCCAAGTCCTCATCAAATTCAGCATCAACTTCAACGTCAACTACCTTGTGATGAATCTCAACCCAGTCACATTCAACTTGAACTATTTTCTTAGTCACGTTGTTTCACCTCTTCTGGATAAAAAGAGAATGTTTCAACTGAATTTTCTAAATTTGATTCTCTTAATTCAATCAAAACCTTTCTTCTAATTTCTTCTTCCTCAAAGAAAACATCATAAAAAATTGTTAGATGTAACTTTATAGGAACATAAACCGCTTTGATTACTCCTGCAATTTTTTCAAATCTTTTTGTAAATTTTACCATTATTGATACACCCTTACTATTTGTTCTAAAATCTCCAATTTGCATTTATGACATTGTGTGCATTTGAATACTTGTGCTATGCTTCCATCTTGTCTTGTGATTATTCCTATTGATTCCCAATAGTGATGATGCTTGTAATCTTTTAAACAATAATCAATAGATTCCTTCATGCGAAATCACCTATTTTGCTTTGCCCTGATTTATCTCCGAAGATGCTATCCTCAAAGACATCTTTTCCCTGCTGTTCAGCTATGTATCGTGCTACTGCATCGGCTGAAACGTGACCTGCACTGCCACAATAATATCCAGTTGCCCATAGAGCATCAAAGCCTTTTCCATAATGCTGTGAATATCCAAGATACTTTAGATTAGGGAATACCCTTCTTAGCTGAATGCTTGTATTGCCTTTCAGCTTGTGGATTATGTCGCATGGTCTGTGAGTTGGCTTCGCACCGATAAATAGGTGTATATGGTCGGGCATCACTTCAAGTGCCAACTTATCGCACTGCATTTCCTGACATTGACCTTCTATGATTTGCTTTAGCACGTCTGCCACCTTTCCTGTGAGTATCTTCTTCCTGAACTTTGGAATCCAGATGATGTGATAATTGATATTGTGCTTGCAGTGAAAGCCACTTCTGACAGTGGCAATCTTGACATCAAGCCTGTAATTGTTCGGATTGAAATGTGGATATTCGTTTTTAGCCATGTTATCACCGCTAAAGATGATAACTGGCTGTCTCGTGTTGGGGTAGGCTCGTTAGCGAACCCTACATTAAACTTTTGTTTTTTTCCTCGCAAGAGGCAAAGGTTTAAGTTAAAGGGTTTGCGTGAGAAACCCCAACCTTTAGGTTGATTTATTTGGGAGTGCGTCATTCTTCTTCACTCTCTCTATACTTCCAGAAGTGTCTCAAGCAGCGGCCTTGGACAACAGCATCTTCAGTACATTTCTCTCCGTCCATGACTTTTATCTCTTTACATTCTTGTCTTTGACAACTCATTGTAATCCCTCTTCACAGATAACAATCTTCTTCACCTGTGAATCCACATACCATTGCATCGACGGCATAGTCTTGAACGCATTGTAGACGTATTTTGCCTGTCCGATAGTCATGTTATCCTCAATTAGTGGGATGTCGCTATTAATTGCCTCATCGAGTTTTGCATAATCAACATGACACGTCTGTGGTTTGCTGAATATCATGTTTGCTAATAAGAGCACAATGATCGAGATGAGCACCAGCACCACCACACGCAAGTTCTCATAACTTTTCTTTACCTTGAACAACACCATCCTCCTCCAAAATCGCCGCCATGTCTTTCTTCTTCATCCGTATCGCATTACCCTTGGGGATAACAATGATACTGTCACCCTCATTCAATACAAAATAGTTCCCATCGTTCCTCTCGACAGCCATGTAATAGTTGATGTTATCGAGCATCTCAGTGTTGTAGAGCACATGGTTCTTATCATTCTTGAACGCCTTTCCCATATTGATAGCAAGGTTATACATGTACATCTCGAACACGCAGCGATAGTACGTATCGTAGATGATGTTCTGCATCACGATGTCATGGCCGAGTTTCATCAGTTGGTTATAGTCCTGCGCCATCGGATCGTTGTATCTCTTCACATCATTATGCAGGACAAGTTCTGCCTCTTTGAGAGTCTGCATGAATGTGTCATTACATACATTGATTACCTTATTGGCTTTCTCTCTCGATATCTTCTCAGGAGGAATGAATGACTTCCCCAGGATCCTCCTGTTCAGTTTAAGCCCGAGCCAGATTGCGAAGTGCATGAGTGGTTTCAGGAACCTGGTCTTATACCGGACATGGTACCCATTGTACATTTTCGTGAACTTCTTGAGCTTTAAGTCTCTGCCAATGATGGTCCAAGGGAGTTGGTCTTGGACATTATATTTCAATTTCCTAGCCCTGCTGGATTTCACAGCACGTACCATCTTCTTAATTGTTGAGGATAATTTGTCGCTTGTCATCTTCCGTCAGTACCTCTCTGATGCTTGTAATGATTAGTCCTTTCTCAGTACGCAGGACTTTAATTTCATACGATCGTGATTCTCCGATACAGATGTCTAATGCCGATATGCCTTTATCAAAGGTGATGAGTGATGTTGTGTCATTGTTCATTGAAACTCACCATAATGTTTCTTATTACAGGCAGGGCAAATGCTATGGGTATAATTAATCTCTTTCGGGTTGTACGGCAAATCCATAATCCATTCGTCGTGGTAACGTACTGCCCGGCAATCAGTGAATGAACATACAGGAACGAACTCCACTTCTGCAGCGATCTGTTCGATAGTAAATTCGCTCATCACAGCCATCTCCATCTGTATACCCAGAACGTCTTTGGTGTGCTCAAGTCATACGCTTTATCAAAGTATGCAAACATATCATCTGCTGATTTGAAGCCATCTCGTTTCGCTATTATGTGCTTGTCTTTGTAATGAACCATCGGCATATCTTCATCCTGATTTATGCGGTATTCATTTTCCTCATTTTTTATCATTGTTATCTTGAAGACATCAGTAATCTCAACCTCTCCGAGGACTTTCGGGAAAACATCCGAGGGATACTTTATTGCTGTCGAAGTAATTGCTGGAGAGCCATCGTGTTTATAGAACCATAAAGACTTGCTTCTCTGGTTCCACATCAGCGTTGCCTTGTCTCCGACTTTGAATCGTGCAGGTTTCTCAACCAATACAGGGATTGGCTGTTTCACTTTATATGAAAAGAGTTTGCCATCATCAGACATCTCGTAGGCTCTTCTGATAGTCTGTGTCTTGCTCTTGTCCAATAGTGCAGGAAGTATCTCGACTACAGTAAATTTCAGTACTTTGCTCATCGTAGCACCGCCACAAACCCAGGTTTAGGGCTGAATATATCTCCGTGCTGCACCATCACGTTCAGCACAGCATCAATATCTTTGATGTTCAACTGCTTCTCAAGTTCATCAGAAGACACCATGATCTTCGTTGAAGCATACTTCATTATCTTATCACTATCGCACATCTCTTCGTTCTGTTCAATGACTTCTTCCTCGACAGCCATCCTACCGTCATCCTGGAACATAGCGAATGCACTCTCCTGATACTTCTTCTCGCCAGTCATCTCTTTGTAATCGTTGATGGCCTTATTCAGGAGCAGGACAAACTTTGTATATTCATCCTGCGTCCTCGAATAAAGGTCAATCCCCCAAGATATTTCATCATAGATGATCTTATGCCTGCCTTTCAAGTCCAGTTCGACAGGGTTTTTATATCGTCTTACATACCCATTGCTCAATTTTAGGTTCTTTAAGTACAACAAGTGTTTGGCAATCTTCACATAGTACATCTTGTTATCAGATGCAACTTTAGGAATATCAAAATCTTTATCGAACTCTTCAAGGAGTTTACCGTCAAGTTTCAACTGTAGGAACCTACTCTGCATGGCTCTCCTGTTGGCCCAGATATTGTCCCAGAACTGTTTTTCAGGATCTCTATAATTGTTGTAGACATTGAACAAGTATGTGATACTCTGGCCTGACACGTCATACTTTGGTTTTGTGTTCGTGCTCCTCATGGCACCATTGATGTATATCGGACTGTTCCCTCCCACTTGGAGTGAGAAATTCTCCATGCAAGACTTGACTTCTGATGCAGCATCATGCACTTCATCAAACACCATGTTACCGTCACCTGTTATCTGTGCGAGTACTCCTGGCACAGAACGTGGCTGGAAAACTGGACACTTCTTAGTGACTGCATCAAAAATGAGATAGATGCTGGATTTACCATATTCGCTCAGTGAGCATATGCACAGGAATGTCTTGCCCACATAAGTCATCACTGCAATGATCTTATTGAGCGTCCAGGAGTCTGGCTGTGTATGATTGAACGGCGCGATAGTGTCTATGAAATCATGGTTATCAGTCCAGCAGCATTCAGGTTTAATCTTGAACGGTGTGATGTCTGTAGGTAGATAGACGACACTCTTCACCCTGGCATTGTCCTTGTAGAACACTTCATCGTGCTGTTCGACACGGATAGGCAGGTCTTTATAGTATGACTCTTCAAGGAAATACTTAGTCTTCTTGCCATCAACATCTTTCATAGCCATGTAGCCACGGAACAGGCCTTTAGGATGATTAGGGTTACGTGACGGTGCTTCATCCTCATCCTCAAACTCATAGGTCTTCGCAGATTCTGTAGTGATGTTGTGCGGATGTATGAGCGAGTCGAACATGATTGCCTGATACGTCGCAAGGACCATACTATGCCAATGTTGGATTTCCTTTCTCATCAGTATTCCTCTACCTTCTTGACTTCAAGTTTCTTGATTTCTTTCGCCTTCTTCGGCTCTTTCTTCTTGACTTCGTATGCCTTGTCTTCGAACCATGATTGTGGTTTCCCTGGATATATCTGGCCGTTTGGATATATCATGAACTCCTGCCTTATGTGCAAGACTCGCTTGATGACTTGGGGAGAAGTTGAGAGTAGTTGGGTGCCTTTCTCTGAGGTGATTGAGGGGCTGCCACTACTCTTCTCCTCCTTGAATGTGATATCATCAAGATCCAGGATCATTGTCTCCCTCTTAACCAGTAACCAACTGCCATCCCTACCCAATAACACAGTGTACCTATAATCGATACACTTACATTGGTCAGGGGGATCATGTGCTCACTTCTTGAAATGTGCCTTGCATTCCGACACAATGTCTGCAAACTGCGCTGCATGGTTGTTGGCAATATAGACACCGAACATGTGCAATGGATGTTTAATCCTCTTGAGAGACTCGTTCGCATCCATCAGTGCATCATACTCCTTAGCGAAGTCGTCCCAGTTCACAGGTATTATCTTTGCAGGAGCAGGAGCTGGTGCAGATTGGGTCTGCTTCTCAGGCAATGGTAGTTTGCCATCTTCCACTTTAGTCAGATTCCTCCCTTTCTGCGGCCCATAATCATTCGTATATTCTTGGACGACATACGTGAGAGTGTACCATTTGCCTTCTTCGATCTTAGGGAACGGCTTATCAGCTTTCTCGAAGAATGTGACTTTGTACGCATTCTCCGCATCTTCTCTCCCTTTGAATGAGAGTACCCATCTCTTGAACGGTTCATCCTTCTTGTTCTTTCCTTCAGATCCTAACACTCTACCGACATAGAGTCCGTGTGATTTCTCAAAGTTGCTCATTTTGATTTCCTCCTTGTATTGACTGATTCAAGTCCATTGATGACAAGTGCAGTGCACATAGCACTGAGCACTTCATCGACAGCAGCACGTACACCTCTCTGGATGTCTGCATGGTTCTCCATGATAGTTGCTGCAGAGATGGCTTTGTAGTAATTCTTCGCATTACCTTTTATCTTAGCGGGATGCTTCAAGTTCACTTTGATAGTGAATATAGTATACTCTTCCTCTTTCTTCCTGGCCTTCTTATTCAGTTTTGACACATTCCAGTCTTGTTTTTTCCACGGTGTCTTCGGCATATCATTCCACAGTGTTGATTCTTTCTTGATTTTCGTTGCCATTGTTTCACCTCACAGATCCACAACAAGTGCAGGCTTCTTAGGCTCTGCAGACTTCTCTATGACTTTACCAGTCTTCGGCTCTAAAGTCCTGTTATCCTGCGGCAGGATGTCATAGAATATCCATGCTTCGATGACCGGCTTATCAGTCTCTACAGGGTGTTCGTTACTCAGTTGCTGAACTGCATATATCCTGCATCCACCCACACCAGTGACAGGCAGTATCGTTGACGCTTTCGGCACCTTATCTTTAGACGATGCAATCTCTTTATAGGCCTTGGCGAACTGCTCGCCAGTTATGGTGCCTAAATAGATCACATCTGATGTCTTTCCATAGTAATCTGCAGCCATTTTTTTCACCCATGAATCATTTTGAATGCTATGACCAGCATAAGGACTGATGCTGAAAAGAGGAACAGGTTTGTTAGAGAGTATTCAATGTCCATATCAATCAACTCCCATGAGCAATGATATTGCCCTGCAGGCCTTGAACCTGTTGTTGTAGAACTCGATCTTCAAGTTCATGTCATCAATCTCTTTCCGCAATGTCTCCAGGCTTAATCTGCGGGCATTACAGACAACATCTTCTTTCAACCGCCTGTCAACCTCAGCCTGCCTTTTAGATAAGTTGGAGAAGCGTGGTTTGCCCTTCTCATCAACTTCTGCCTCTACAAGAGACATCAGTTCTGCAGCGATCGCATCATTTTCAAGAGTAAGTATGTCGTACTCTTTCCGTTTCCCGTACACTTCAGCCCCCCTGGTAAAGATAAGGTCTGGCAATCGTTGTAATTCCTCTATAAGTTCACTTGGTGTTGGTCTGGTTCTTTTTTCTGGCTCTGGCATTATGTTCTCCTCCTTATTTGTCTTTCACTGACGCGATGAACTGATTTCTCAGGATCTTCTGGTTCTCAAGATCAAGTCCTTTGAACTTCGCATAGTCAGTGTCGCTTAGGTAAATTTGAACGATTGGCATCTTTGAATCACCTTTGTATATCTAATCATATAGGTAGATACAGCTTGTATATATATCTTTCGATAGCGTTTATAAACATATACGTTCATCTATTGTACTTGAGTAACCACTCGTCAAGAGTAATCATGTGTACTTTTCTTAGCTTATCAAGACGGAGATACCGCTTCATCTTCAGTTCACGCACCTTAAACAGCCCCAGAATCATAAACGTGTCGTTGTGATGCAGGATGCAGCATACCCAAATGTCATTCTGGAACTGTTTCTCCCGGTTCTCAATTGACGTGAAATCGAACCTGCCTGCACGGTAATAATCCTTCTCGCGGGCGTTCCTGACACATATCTTGCATGACTTCACTTCGACTTTCTGGCCCAGTACATCGAAGTCGTACCAGTCATCAGTGAACGCATACGCAATACCTTTCTGATTCAGGACGCTGCTGAAATGGTTCTCTGCTTTCATACCAGATTCCTGCGACATTCACATCGCCTCCGGAATAGTCTCTTCACCGCATTTAGTACATTTGTGTATCTCAAACCCATCATAAGTATAATAACTAAATTCCCATTCATGGTCGCATTCATCAATCATTGGAAACACCCTACGTCCAACATCCCTGTGATGATGGCTTCAATGACATTCACAGTTACTGCGTTACCTGCACATTTGTACTGCTGTGTATCACTAAGTCCTGCAGAACTGCACCAGTCATCAGGGAAGCCTTGAAGACGCATACACTCCGTCGGAGTAAGTCTTCTAATCCTGTACGCAAGCTGGACAGCTTGCGTACAGGTGGCATCAAGACAATACGTTGTATTATCCTGTTTCGTCAAATGTCCATGACCGCCTGCAGAAGGATTCTTCTGCAAACTAGGTCTATCAGCAGAACGTGGCTGCAAGTTATGTACGATAGGAATGGCGACGCCATTCCTATCCTGGCCGTTCAATGTGAATGCTGGATCATCAGGCTCTTTGAACCTTCTTCCTTCCTGCCTCTTTTCTTCCCTGTCCGGTGTCAAGCAAGGTATCGCATACAATCCAGTCTTTGCACCCATACCACCGCCAAGACCTTTCAAGGTCTTGGCGGAACCTTCAACATCATACACTCTCTGTGCATCTGGAACGTCTTGATTGAGTTGAATCAAAGGTGTATTAGCACCAGTATTTCCTTTAGCCTTAGCAGGAAGGGTTGGAGCCAACCCTTCCTGCGAGTATACTCTATCACTTTGGTGATCTGTCTCATTGAGCTGCTGCAACACCATAGTGCGTTGATGTGAACCTACTGGGTCTGGATGTCCTTTTGAATAGTTTGCTCCGATTGCGTACGCATAGTTGCCAGTAGTTTTCTCGTCGCCTCTTCTGAAAGGTAATACTTCTCTGAAACGTCCTGTTCGAGTACCGACGACAAAGATACGTTCCCTGTTCTGGGGTACCCCGAAGTCTTTGGAATTGAATACAAGCCATTGACAATCATACCCTGCTTCGGTGAACTCAATTTGCACTCTGGCAAAATCCCATCCGAGACTGCTTGATAAAGCTCCTTTAACATTCTCCCAGATAAAATAATCAGGTTGTTTTTCTTTAAGACATCGGACGTACTGAAAGAATAGTCCTGACCTTGTACCAGATAATCCTTTCTGCTTTCCAGCAATGCTGAGGTCCTGGCACGGGCTTCCTCCGACAAGCAGATTAAAGTCCGGTACTTCTTTGTAGTTGATTTTTGTGCAGTCGCCATAGTTGTGATGTCCTCCGTAATGTTTCTCATAGACGCTGATTGCGTAATTATCAATCTCTGAATAACCAACACACGTACATTGTTGTGGCATGGGTCTGACAGGCACGGGACCCGTGCCTGTATCTTCTTGTTGTACACATCTATCCTTAAATGCTCGTTCGATACCAAGTTCAAAACCCCCTATCCCTGAAAACATTGAAAAGTATCTCATTCACAATACACCCCATGCTCTGATCTGCATATCTCCACCACGTCCTTTGAACTTACCAGTCTTCATAAGTTCACACTGCACTGGACGTGTCAACTCTCTTCTCTGCTTCTGCGGTATTGCCATGATTGCTCTCTTAAACATGTCATAAGGAAAACAGATGTTGAACAGTTTCTTCTCTTTCATTGACGGGAAATATGCTTTGTAGTACACATACTTTCGTTTATGCGGTATGGCTATCACAGACGCTTCTGACGGATTAATGAATACTAAGCGTATCCATGCGTTCCTCGGAAACTCTGACCATTTGATTGTAACGAATTCTTTCTTCACGTTCTCACCTGAATAGCAAGGGATGGATTCGAACCATCGATCTCCAGATCATGAGTCTGGCGAGGACAACCTGGCTCCTCTACCCTGCTGAAAACCTGACTGAAAGGGAGGAGGGTGTCCTTGCTTCCAGCCAGGAAAAAGAGGTTTTTTATATCAGTCATCGCATATGCACCATTGTTCCGGTTCGCCACATTCAGGGCAAATCCCTTTATCTTTCTCATTCTCCGTCATACAACTTACCTTCAAGATGTTTAATGTAATTGCGTGAAGTCTGCAATGACCATATCTGAGGGTCTCCTTTGCCTAAGACTTCACGATAGACGAACACTATTTCGTCCACGAAGTTCACATAGCACCGTTCCATGAATCTATCGACAATGTTCATCTCTAGCCCTCCGTGCTTGTAGTGCATGTTTCAGTGCAATATCGCCATTCTTCCTGCACACTTCATCAGCGAATCCCCATAAGTTCCACGTCTTCTGCTCGTGGAAACAATATATCCGACCGTCATCGAGCACGTGCAAGTTACCAGTGCCCGCCATATCATGGAACGGGCATTTATACATCAATGGCTTCGTTTGTTTCAGACCGATCAATGCCAATACTTCTGTAGTCTTCTTAATCTCTTCCGGCAACATCTTTGTCTCACCCTTGAACTCTGTCCTCTTCTTCGGACTGAACTTGAAGATAGCCATCAGTACTTCTGGCGTGATGTGCTTGATTGGAATTGAATTAGTGACCTGATAATATGCTCTGTCGACAGAACTGTTCGGTCCTACAATCCCAGACCTGTCGCCCTGGATGTCTAGGACTCTCTTTCCATTAACATCAATACCTACCTTCTTGAACATCTCACCATCAAGCAGGTAGTACATATGTGGCAACTTCTTACGTGCAGAGAGTACTGTGAATGTAGGCGGTAACTTATTGACGACGCTGTTGTAGTAGTTTATGTCGTCGAAGTCAAGGACTATCAAGTTACCAGGACCCGTGACAACACCATAGTTCCCTTTATGACGCATGAGTTTCTCGTCGAAGAACACATAATTATTCTTTGTGTTCCATAACTTTTCGATGGGTAATTTTTCATTACGTTTGATAAGATAGAACCGATAATTCTCGTCCTGAAGCTGTCTGGGAATTTTCATTTCATCACTCTTGTATAGTTTTTAAGACATGCTGCACATATGGCTTTGTATTTTCCTGTTGACACCTCATACACTCTGAGCCATACAAACTCTCGGTGACATTGCGAACAATGGACTGGTAATTTGAAAATCGAACTCCCTTGGACTGTTAAATATCTCATAGTTCTTCACTTCTCCTCACGACAAGTTTGCGTTTAAATGTAGGTTCTACCATTGCATAATTCTTCTCAGCGAATTCTCTCTGCTCATCAGTAGGCACGACACGTTCATAAGATATAATTGAAATATCTTGTTTAGACC
>ERZ869929.807-NODE-807-length-14167-cov-34.514101_pt1 | contig 14167 bp, 23 predicted proteins | sample MGYA00579312_ERZ869929 | MGnify/ENA primary metagenome ERZ869929 (study PRJEB32216, sample SAMN09231818) | wastewater metagenome | place: USA: Maryland | collected 2016-08-09 | study: EMG produced TPA metagenomics assembly of the PRJNA472060 data set (Reclaimed... | reverse complement strand
TACTGATGTTACGTGTCCTCTCTGCAAGGGCGCGGGCATTTACAGGTAAAGCGAACCGTTAGCCCGCTTCGCCGTATAATTGGCGTAAGGAGAAATCAAGTCATGGAAAAAATGTTGCAAGAGTTTATTCAGTTTTGCTTTGAGCATGGAAGTTTTTTGAGAAATCATAAAGAGTTTGGCGCGATGTCTCAGCAATTACTAGCCGAAGCAATAAAGCACGATATGGGCGCAAGAGAAAACGCGCTTGCCAAAACAGTTATATCCAGCACATACGCGCCAGAGTTATTGGTCGCTGTTGCGCCTGAAATGAATTACAACATAGGCTCAAAATTAGACCCTTCCGAAATCATGCCAGTCTTTGTCCTTGTGTATCGCTTTGATAGGCAGGTGACAGAAAAAGAATATGCTTATGTTTTTGTCGGTGGTCGCGTTCAATAGAGCGCGGGCTAACATCGCGTGCAGCGGATGTGGGGGATTCGCCCCGCCAATTGAGTTTTATCCACGTTGAAAAAGTTATCGGCACGGCGAGCAGTTATCTCGCCCCACACCGCTAACGCAAACCGTTGGCTGGACTCGCAGAAGGAGTTGTAATGTTCAAAACTAATGAAGAGTTGCTAAAGGCATTTCGTGATAACTTTTGTACGCCTTGCACATCGGCTAATACGTGCGGTGATTGTGTGTTGCAAGTTGCTTGGTCTGCGGTTGAAACGCCAGCCAACAAAGTTTTGCACGCTGACGTGTGCAAGCGTTGTGGCGATACTGGTCGTGCAGAGCCAACATTATCCGATCCTGATGGCATCGAATGCCCAGATTGCACACGCAGGTAAAAACGACCGTTAGGTGCTACATGGCAAACAAAAAATCATGTTTAAGTTGTAAGCATTGCAAAGAAGAACGTGGCGAGTTTAGCACTCTGCTTGCGCGTTGGTGTGCGCTAAATTATTACCCATTGCAGGCGGGTGGGCTTGGTGGGTGTAAAGCGCACCTAACAAAACATGCACCTGACGTGGTGGAGTCTGCCGCTTCGAGTGGCATTGTCACTGCCTCAGAAGTATCAGCGTCAGAAGCGGAATCTACTCCCGCCACCATGCAGGTAATGTAGCCGTTCTACCGCCCTTTGCTAAATTTGGAGTCTCATGAAAGAAAAAACAACCTTCATTCAGTTTGGAAAATCCAGAATGATACCTATTCCATTCTGGCTCTATGTAGCAATCAATCGCCTGAAAATGAAATATTGGGCATTGAAATTGTGGATACTTCGCAGACTTGGAATTGTCTATGATTTTGAGGCGCACAATGATAAAAGATAAACTTACTTCCAAAATGTTTGAAATGGAAATCAAAGATTTTTCTGACAATGAATTGCGCCGTGTTTTCAATGACTGCGTAGCGCAAAACAATCTATTTACCAGTGCCAGGGGGATGATTGATACTGGAAATCTGACCATGAAAGATGTTTATTTTCTGCCGTGTCTTGGAAATGATGAAAGTATGCTCGATGAAGAATTATCTGGTCACAAATACCACTGTCCAAAATGCAATAGTCATCTTACATCTTTATATCTTTGCGGTGATTGTGGTGTTCGCTATGATTGGGTCGTGGCGTTCGATGAAGCGGTAGAACAAGGCTTGCACCCGACAAGTGGGATTCTGCCCGATTTACAAGCAGTTTCCATGCCTCAGCCTTTGTCGTCATCTCAAAGTGAATCCACCCCGCCCACTTGCGGGTAAAGCAAACCGTTAGCCGTTTGTCCCGCGTTCAAAATTGCTCGAAAATTGGTGTCTCAAAACCCTTGACAGCGTTATATAACGGTAGTAAAATAATTACATCGTCAAGCAAGAAACACTAACAAACAGGAGCAACGAAATGAAAAATACAATCAAGTTCACGAACGAAGAAACAAACGAAATCATTGCCGCCGAAGTTTTAGGACAGCAGGCTTTTGTAAATGGCAAGTCACCCGCTCCCGCGATGGACAGCGAAGTTATGAAACTGGTTGCGAAATATTCAACCTCCGATTTTTCAAAGTCCCACGTAATCGTAGCAATCTTCAAGCAGTGGGCGAAGGGCTGGCACACCGCTAACTTGGTCGGGGATTTGCAATAATGAAAAACGAAAAGAAAACGGGAGCGGCGAAAGTCGCTCCCAAAGGTGACACTACCCAAAAGCGCAGGCAATCCCGCAGGCGCGAGAAGTTGAACGAGATCGCAAAGGCGGCAGGCTTCGCAAGTTGGAGCGCATACGAGACCGCAGTTATCAATGGCGTGGCACGGCTAACATCGCGTGCACTGGACGCGGCTAATGTCTGCCGCGTAATCAATCACTTTTATGTTGAGGGCGTTTGCTCGCAGTGTGGCTCGAAAGAGCCGCCGCGCCAGTAACGCAAGCCGTTGGAAGGCTCTTGCAAAATGAATTACATAATCAAACAAATCAAGCATTGGTATTACTACTGGCGTTTTCGTTACATGATGTGGAAGTTGAATCGTGCAATGAATAATTTTTCCCGCTCAATTGGTATCGCGTTACTCCCAGTAGTAGAAAACGCAATCACGGTTTTCTCTGCGCTCGGTGAAGCCTTCCAACAAAGCGTGGAGCAGACGGGCGAAGAGTCGCCCGAAGATTAGGGTTTTGTATTGGCAGTGTGTCGGTTCAATCCGCCCGCTGCTCACGCAAACCGTTGGAACGCCTATGAATAATATAAACTGGTTTTTTCGCATGTTGTTTTCGCCACACAAAACCGAGCAAGAGAAAATCGAATGGTGGTGGTGGCTCAAAATTGATTTGCCGTATTGGTGGGAAACTCGCCCTATCGTGCAGGCGTTCCAACAATGCGTGCACTGGACGCTCGCACTTGTGCAGCGCAATAAGCAGTCATCCGATGATGACATTCCATTTTAGTGGCGAGCGCCAGTAACGCTCGCCGTTAGGCGGACGCTTGGCTGTCCGAAAGTGAGGTGAAATGAACTCTGTTTTGTATGCTCGTAGTGAGCCTGTCGTTTTACGTATGGATTGCCCGCATTGCCGTATGGTTACTCGGTACGATGTGGATTTTGTAGCAGAGGCAATCAAAGAAAGTAAGCCTATTATTTGCGTAGCTTGTGAAAAACGCTTTGAAATTGTATTGCAAAAAAATAAACGCCGCCGAACACGGCGTTCACCCGACAAGGCTACCGCCTCTGCTTTTCCGCGAAGCCTTGCAGTTTATCGCGTTGTTTTTGTAGATCATCCCGTTGACCCACCTTGCGGATAACGCAAACCGTTATAATCAAAACACTACGGACACAAATCCGTAGTGTTTATTTATCAACCACCTACGCAATCGGATAGGAAAACGGAGACTGTAGATTAACGCGCCTACCTCCTGATGATGTATAAGCAGCGTCCGCACTTCTAACAAAACTTATAGTTGTTCCAGCACTTGAAACATAACAATATCCTGCTGCGTCTGTTGTTGAATTGTTCACGATAAACGCAAAGCCGAACCATAGCCCATTTGTTATTGTTTTTGCAGTAAACGGGATTGGATAAATACCTTGTGATACTGTGTTGCTTGTTCCATTTGTTCCCTCTCTCATGGCAAGATAACAATTTTTCCCGCGTACTTGATATTGATACACTGTTGCAGTTGGAACGGACGAATATCCCTGCGATGGAACGCATGTCCATGTTCGCCAGTCTGTCTCATAAATCGGTTCCTGTATCAAATTGGACGGGGTAAAAGTTGGGACTGTCCATGTATACCCTGCGCCTGCTGATAATGTAGCTGCAAATCTTCCGATTACAGTATATGGGTCATTTGATGAAGCGTTTGTAATCGTGCTAATTTTGCAATACGTTTCAGCGGTTGAAGTTGTGGAGAAATCGCCGTATTTTCTTGCGTATGGGATAGGGGAGAATCCAATAACTACACCATCTGTTGCGTTGTATCCAAGATAGACAAACCAGTCATGCTCCAACGCTGCGAACATCGTACCGCCTCGCCCCGCCCAATTTGTACCGTCAACGGCGGTCACAGAACGAGCCGAAGTGATTGTGTATATGGATGTTCCAATTTTTATAAAAACTTGGTCATCTGCGGATGGGTCATTTCCTGCAAGAGTTTTGATTGCTACTGTTAAATCATTTGACGCAACGGTAACGGATATTTTTCCGTTTATCAATCCACCAGTATGAGACTTCAATAAATTTGCAACCGTAATTTTCCGCGTGTCAGGCGTGCCGCCTGGGTCATCCTCTAATATAAGCAGGTCTGAGCTTGTTGCGCTTGTGCTTTCTGATAGTGCTGTAATGTATGAGTCTGCCATTTTATACCTCTTTTAGAATCCATTTGTAATTTACGCCAACCCCATTTACTGTTGGATATGTATTCCATGAAATACCTTGCACAAAAAATAAAGCGTCTTTTTCAATATTCGATTCCACAATGGAAACAACATCCCCTATGTCAACTTGTAAAAATAGAGTTTCAATAAGTTCGCTTTTTCCTGTATTTGTAGTGATGGAGTTCAGAACGACACGCGGGTCTTTTTCAGCGGCTATTAAGTCATCTACAATAGATGTGCCAAAATCAACGTCTTGCTGGTATCTCATTTCAATTGATTCCTGCTGATACCCATAATCTAAAACACTTGCGGCATCTTCGGCGGTGTATGTTTCCTGTGTTCCAGGGATAACGGGAATGGCGTGTATTTTGAGAGGCCATAGAATCCCGTCATATCCTGAGATGTTATCCATGTTGATATTCACGCCAGCCCCACCCGCTGAAATGGTCATATCTACAAGCCTTGTGAGGTCTGAGCCTGTTGTATTTGCGCCAGTCCATACCATGTACTGTGAACCTGTCAACTCAAAAGGTTTTGTCGGAACATCAAAAGCCGCTGTATAAAGTGCTTGGTTTTTTATAATGCGAACTTCACAAAGAAACCCGAAGAAGTCTTTTCCGTTATATCTTCCTATCGACATCAAATCATTTGTTAGGTGAAACGATGCAGATGAAGTCCAGGAATCTTGTAGAACTCCATTCTGAAAAGTTCTAAACGTAGAGCCTGAGCGAGTGACGGCATAATGAACCCACTCGTCAAATATCATTGTTCCAAGTGTTTTCCCGTTGGCAATATCCCACGATGATCCGTTAGAGGTCATGTATACCCTTGCGCTTGTCAGGTCTGATACACCTAACGCAAAAGGCACATAAGTACCTGTTACGCCTCTGGAAATTGGAGCGCATCCAACCGCTTCATCTGTTCTAAACTCCCACCATTCAATCGTAAAGTCAAAGTTGATAAGATTAAATTTATTTGCAGTTGATGAAGCGTTTAAGTATGACCCACTGCCGTCAAAAAACATCGCCCCCGAAAAAACACCAGCACCAGGGACAAAATCAACTCCATTATTTACCCATATATTTAAACCGGCTTCATCGTTAATATCAATGCTATCCAAATGCAATAATGTTATCTGCGTATCAGTTTCAGGCGGTAAGGCTGAAATCTGCCTGCCAGTATCATCAATAAACTGGACAGTAAAACTTGTTACCTGTCCCGCTGCCACTGTGCGCGGATTATCTAATTCATAAATCAGTATTTCTTCTTCTCCCGTCCTGTACGGATATGCTGATAACGTGGCACGATTTATGATGTGTTCGCCATAGGCGACATCAACGGCTGTGAAAGTGTCGGCTATTTCTGCTGCGGCGTGATTGGTGGAATATTGCGAAAGTAAAATCTTTCCACCATCTGATTTTAGAATATACCCACCATCAGCTTTTAGAATTGCGCCGCTTCGCTCTGTATAATATGTGACCTGCTTTTGTACTGGTGTATTGCGAGAGGTAGAAGATTCTAGTACCAGCGTCCCGTCTGCTTTATCGTAGATATAACCCCATTCAGAGAGCGCAATTTTTGTGAACTCAGAATATGCGCGGGTCTTGATATTTGCATCGTGGAAGATATAGGGAAATATATTTGTTCCCGTTGCGTAGCTGGTTGCCTCTGGCTGAATAGGCATAACAGATACAATCTCTGTCATTGCTTGGTCGGCGCGTTTGTTTGTTTGTAATGGCGGATTGTTGATGGGTTGCTCTGCGGCGTATCTCATCCACGAACTAGCAACTACCTCGGCAGTGACATTCAAATTCGATATTGAAATCTTTACGCTGTCCACGTATCCGATGAATCGAACTTCTGAGATAATATTTTTTGAAAACTCTACCTTTACCTTTGTTCCTTTCCCCCAATCTGTCAAAGCACCAGTGACACCAGGTGTATATTTTCCATCGTTATTTTTTAGTGAGAATGTAAGCCGACTAGGGGAAGCGATTCTATCTGTTGGTTTATTCGTTCTCATCCCGCCTTCAAACGATAGACCACCAGAACTTAGAACATCCGAGGTAATATCAGACCAAGCACCTGATACATAAATTGAAACGGTAGGAGTTAAGCTCATCGTATCACCTGCGACATTGATTCTTTTACGACCTGTCCAAGAATATACTCATTGATGGCAGGCTTTGCAGCAATAGTTTCAAGCAGGGCAATGACGCGGGAATCTGTCCCCATGCTATTTGGGGTAATCGTCCCATTGGTGGATGGTGTGAACCTTTCGGGGCCGTGTTCTCCGACTAGATAACTCGTACCGCCAGAGACAGACCCGCCCAACGCTTTTCCGCCGCCCCACTGTTCAGAACCAAAGCCAGCACCTAGCCCACCTACTGCGTCCGCGCCCTGTACTAATACCGACATGGTAAACGTTCGCTCTGAGGGGATGGTGTTGATGGCGTTTGTAAGTGCAGCGACTTCTTCCATTGCTTTTCTTGAAGCCTCTACCGCCTGTTCAGAGTACACGCCCCACGCTAAACCTTTTTGTAATAGTAAATCCATTTCTTGCTGTGTAAGCCCGTCCATAGATAACTGCTGTTCGAGCATGGAAAGGATACGGCGGCGACCATCTTCCTCAAATTGCGTAGTAGCATCTGAATATTCCTGAGAGCCTTCGCCGTACTTTTCTTTTATTTCGTCAAGTTTTTCTGATTGAGTTTGTAATGAGTTTGTAAAATCACCAATAAGTGAAAGCTGTTTTTCGTAGCTAAGTGAAAATCCTTGTGTTGCTTCATCTGCAACAACAACTGATTCTGCCATAGCGCGGTAAGATAAACCAGCAGAATCAAGACCTTGTGTAAACTCAGCAATTTTTATTGACTTTTCAGCAAGAGTCAAAGCCTCTTCTCTGTTCTTTGCAATTCCATCCTGCATTAATTGATTTGCTTTTTCACGTATTGCGTTTTGGTTTTGCATTCCGTCCATTACTTCGTTCAATATTGGAATTACATCATTTCCAACCGCAACCTTTAGACCCATAAAAGAATCTTGCAAATCGTCTATGTTCTTTTCGTATTCTCTAGCAGCATCTACCGCATCTTGTGTGAGAACGAGATTATCAGAGATGCCGTCATTCATTTCTTTTAGTGCATCTCCGCCTTTCTGCATGGCTTCGGCAAATTTATAACCAGACTTTCCGAATGTATCAGTAAGAAAAGTAGCTTTTGCAGCAGGGTCTTGAATAGCTTTATATTTTTCAGATAACTTTGATAAAGTTTCAATTGATAAAGATAAACCATCATCAGATAATTTTTTTTGTGCTTTTGTAAGGTCTTCTGTGGATATTTTTAAGTCATCAGAAACTTGGACGAGACGGCTTGATTCCTCCGCTGATAAGCCGGTGATTTGTGTAAGGTTACGAACTTCACTGGCATAATCTACGGTGTCGTTGACAACATCTGAAATCGTCTTGCCAACTTTTTCAATAATCTGGCTATAAATCTCAAACTTACCAATGCCAAGAGCAACCTCGTTAGATAATCCTCCAACGCTTTGCTTGGCAGACGCAAACCCTGCTTTTGTCTGGTCTATCGCCTTGATTGTGATGTCTACATTAGCCATTGAATAAAAGCCCTAAATCCACCAAGTGCCGCAGAGTCTTTCGTTCGTTCTCTGTCAGATTGTGGATTTGCTTCCCCTGTGAGTTTCGTAGCTTGTTCACTGTGTTATAAATATTAGACAATACATTCATCCGCACAATAAGATAAGCATCTTGTGCGTACATCCCACCATCGTCTGGTAAAGTTCCCCATCTTTCACAATTCCAAGCAAGCCGCAACTCAGGCGGCGGTGATCCATTATCGTCAATTACAGCAACCACCGCCGCGATTAGTTTTTTGGTATTTCTTCCAGCCCGTTGATATAGGAGCGAACTTGGATTGAAGCCCATAAAATCAACTCGGCAATTTTTGGATTGCTTACATTGTCAAGATTAACATCAGTCTTGAACAACTCGCATTCCCAACTCTCGATGAGAGTTTTTGCTCCATTCCAAAGCCGTTCTAAATGCCGCTCAGAGTCTATTCCAGTCGTTGCTGAAATATAGGCAAGCTGCTGCCTCACGGTAGGGCGGTCAGGAATGGAGAACTTAATACCTTCTTTTTCAAATAGCATCAAAAACCTTTCTACTAGGCGAGAACCACTGAGGTGCGATTTACTGCGCCGTCAAATGTGGCAGACACGGAGAATGTTTGCAGGCTGTTGGTAGAACCTGAATATTGCACACCAGTTAAAAGAACTTCACCGTTATAAAAGCGGTTGGTGTAGGCTTTGTATTCGATGGTCTTTGTCACGGACGTGGCCGCGTTAATCAACGGCCCAAAGATTGCATCGGTGGTAGTGTTTACCATGCCGTTCCATGTAATCGTTGTGCCAGCCAGCCCGTGAAGATAAGAGCGGTTCGTGTCGCTCATTGCAGTATCTTCGATGAGGTCAAGCGTTCGTGCCAAGTCTGCCTGATTGCAATACGGCTTGATGTCAACGAGTGTTCCCGCTGCCCCGTCAATTCTCAAACCCATGTCTCGCATTGTTGTATTAGCCATTTTTTATATCTCCCTTTGCTTTTTCTTCGCCCTTCAAGAGTTGTTTTAGTACTTCGTGGTGGGCGGTGTTGAATTGTCCTTTGCTTTCAGCCTTCGCAACTTGTGCGCGGACTGCCTCAATTTGTTCTTTATTCTGCGTAACTGATTGTGTCATGCTCCCTCCAAGTTACTATCAAGTCCTGTTTGAGCCATACTAACGCCCCGTCTTTTGTCCACTGTTCCTCAGCCTCGCGCCCGTCCGTTATCATGGCTTCGATAATCGTGCCTGTGGTATCGCCTAATTGTGGATAAGTATCAAAGCGGGTGATTACGTTCTTTACATGCCCCTCTAAATTTGTGAGGCTGTCCCCGTCATCAACGTATCGCTGCCAGACTTGAATCACTGTTTGAAAAATTGACTCATTGGCTGCCATTGCAGACTGTGAGCGGCTAAAAGAACCAGGCTTCAAAATCCCGTAATGGTCGCTATTTCCTGAGTTTAGAAGTGCGCCCCATTTTCCGCGTGAGGTATTGGTAGAACTGAATCCCGTTGCGCCTTGCAGTGTAGATAGCACAAGTGCTTCACCTTCTGGATACATTAGTCAGCGTCCCATTTGTGGCGAGTGGCGAAAGGCTGCTCTAGGCTTGAATCGTTCGGGTCGCTTCTGTCACCGTTTGCTGTCAATCCAGTAAACGAAAGCCCGCTTGATAACTTTGTACTTTGTCCTACACCTAAATTAATAAAGCCGAGTTTATACATTTCCACAAACTCTTTCGCGTCATCAATCTCAAAGCCTTTCACTCGGCTACCGTCCGCTTCGCTGTACCCTGTACCGCGCTGGGTAAGCTCTACATATCGCGCCGCCTTATTCGTTACCCAATCGTCACAGGTCAACTTAGCAGTGGAGTTAGCGTAAATACTGGACGGTGTAAATCCTGCTTGTGATAGCGCGATGTTCAATATTCCAGAGGCGCGGTCTATAAACTTTTCAAGTTCAATCGCAGAGGGGCGAGTGGTTGTGTTGAATGAACTTTGCCCGTTCAATAAATGACGGGTAAAGGCTTTCACCTCACTGGTAGACGAAAAGCTATCAGAGCGAATTGCCATGTTATCTCTTGAACGCTTCCACGTTCACAATTGCGCCAGCAACGGCGCGGGCTATCTTCAAGGTTGAACCGTCAATACTTTCGAGAAAATACGGGCTGTTTGCGGCGGTCAGTAAAACGCCAGTGTTGGCAGTCGGCGCGGTGCTATCGAAGCGTACACGGACACTCTGAGTTTCAACAGAGAGCCATAAAGCCTGAGCTAAAGCACAGGTTGTATTTAATCCTGTGGCTGTGGAATTGGTAGCGATACGTTGAAAGCCAGCATGTATCAATCCTGCGGGGGTTACTCTGGACATAATGCCCTCCTATTCAACAGGGAGAATGGTTCGGACAACGTCCGTTTCATTTCCCTTCTTTACTTCGAGCGAGAATGTAGTACCTTTTGGTTTTTTGTTCTTGCTTTCCACTTTTCGGAATTGGTCAAAAGCCGTGTCAAGTTTCATGTTGAAAGGTGGGACGAATTTATCTCCAACCTTGAATTGATGACCTTGAAACTCAAACTCTGCAAATACAATCAAATCTTTTTTTACTTCCTGCTTGTCTGCCATGTCTATTTACCTTTCGTTTCCAAATATTTTGCGCGGTTTTCGTCCGCGTTTGTTATCATGTTCTGGACTGCGTTAGAGCGTAAATGCTCCAAGTGTGGGGGCAGTCCTCCCCAATTTACAGCGGTGACTTGTGGGATTCGGTGCATTACCTTGCCACATTTGACACATACAATCGGCGGATTTTCTGTCATGCCGTGAGTCTCCGACTGTCTGTGCTTTTCTTCGCATCCGTAAAGATACTCAGGCATATTCCACCCGTACCATTCCAATAACCCGCCCGTCATCCGTTTTCGTTCGGATTGGTAAATGCGTAACCTTGTATTGGTCTGTAATGCTATCAATCACCTTGTTACATCCCATCCCTTCGGGCTTGCCTTCATGGTAGTAATCGTCAAAGATTGCAACGCTTCTTATAAGTAACGGTCTTACTTCATCAAAATCGTTTTGAATTGTTTTTTCAGAATGACCGCCATCAATAAAATATAAGTCAGCACGTTCTACAATATTTTCTCTAAGAGTGTTTTTAGTATCACCCTCTAAAAGTTCAATATCCGCGCCCGTTGCCTTTAATCTCTTTTCAACTACTTCGACATTCCAACCGCGCTTAGATAGTTCGCTTCTGAATTGCTCGCCTGTCTGAGTACCGAATAAATCAAAGCCCTGATAGTAGATGTCCTGAATGGGTCGATACTTTGCCGCCTGTTGTATCATTTGCAAGGCTCGGTTTCCATTCCATGTGCCAATCTCTACAATTTCAGCGGGCTTTATTTCGTCAATTACATCTAAAATCTGCGAGTACCTATCAGCGGCAAAGGCGGGGAATAGTTCGGTTGTACTGTTAAACATGCGCCCGATAAGCATTGCATACTCAGATACATAATCATTCCATGACCAAGCGCGGGCTATCTTATGGCTAAGAATTGAAGGCTTGGCTAAATCATTTAGTAAGTCCATCAACTCTGCAGGAGTGTCGTAATGTTCGTCAAGTAAATCGGAGGCGTACCCAAAGCAGGGAGAGAATACCCGCGTACCTGTTGCCATTGCTTCGAGCAAAGGTAGAGAACCGCCCTCGATGTAACCTGTCACTAAGAACGCATCCATCAAGCCATACAATCTTTGAAGCTGGCTGTCATCTGCCTGTGTCAGTCCACACGAAACGCCTAAACTTTGCAATTTATTAGCGGTATCTTCCCATCCGTTACCGATAAAAATAAACTCAAATGGGGAGAGGTCATATTGCCAAGCCAAGTCTAAAAGGATGCTTTCGCGCTTGCGTCCGTTGGGTTGGGTGCTTCCCACAATACCAATGACTTTACGCTTGAAAGTGAAGTTGTCAGCGGCGCAATAGTTGACCCATAACTTAGCAGGGTCAACGCCTAATTGAACTAACTCTTGCCTTCCGGCGTAGGACATACACACAACCAAGTCGGCCATCTCGCAAGCGTCATATAATTTCGCAACGTCTGGCGGATTGCAATGTGTGTATGCGATGATATGCTTCGACCCATCACGTTCTGTCATCGTGTGCCAGGGAATATGAATATTCAAATCCGCGCTAGGTTCTACCGTTTCGCTTGTGGTGACTTCGTACAGTTTCGAGAGTTCCAAAAGTGGTACGCTCATGCGCTGCATAGCTGGCGAGTGATACGGCTCTACAATGTGGATTCTCATACCGCCGCCCCTGACTCGTGAGGTTGTCGAGTTCGTTTCACCTTTTCCCTTTCGACCTCTTTATTTATGGGGCGTGCTACTTGTAAAAGCCGTTTCTTTTCTGCGAGCCGCTTTGTTTCACCCTTGACCTGCTTGTTGATTTGTTTATCCAGTTCATTTACTACGCTGTCAGGGGTGTTGATAAAATCGGACGGTGTAATCGGATAATTCACCATGTGGCCGCACATCACACCGGTATCAAGGACTAAATCAAAGCCTGCCAGCATTGCAAAGTGCGGAAAGCGGATGTCACTTCCAATATTGTCTTTCGTGCCTCGGAGCGGGCGTATTTCATCGCGCAACATGCCGACATATCCCTGCAATGATTTAGCGGGGATGTCTTGCTCTGTCATATGTTCGAGAACGTCAAGAGCGGCGGTGATTCTATTGAGATCATACGGATATAAATCCATATCATCTTCAAGTACAAGATCCTCTCCCTTCAATAAAGGTCTAACCGCTTCGGCAACGTCACGATGAACTAGGATGCACCCCCACCCAGACGCGCCGACTTTATACAGCTTGTTTTCTTCAACCTTCATTGTCCAAGGCTTGTACGGCCATTCTGTGAACGGCTCAAACCAAACGGGGGCAGGTGGGGCAAAAGTGCGCCGCATGTATGCACCCGATAGATAAGGCATACCGTGAGAGCGCAAGCGTTCCAAAGTATGAACGGGAAAGACCATATCACTATCAAGCAGCAACATGAAGGCGCAATCCGTTTCATTCAACCATTTGTTAAAGTGCGTTTGCCTTGCTTCATATCCTTTTGTTGCTCTGATAAAGTACGGGCCAATATCACCTGCCCTAGTCTGCATATTCAGGATACTATCGCGGCATTCCCCTATTTCAAATTCGTTACCGACAACTCCGATATAACAAGAGCCTGTATAAGTTTTTTCCAACTTCTCAACAACTTTCTAGGGGGCGAGTTTCCCCGCCCCCTGTTTTTTTACACTACGTCAGCGAAGAAGTAACCGAGGTCGGTTGCAACTGCTTTCTGATCCCATGCTTCGGAGTGCTGCAAGATGTCAGACTTCACGCTCTGATCGCGATACATGCCAACCGAGCCAGCCCCGCCGCCGCCATCCCAAGCGAAGGTATAACCAGCCGAAGCGGTCATAATGCCAGGGGTCGGGGTGACGTAAGTCACAAGGCAGTCGTCATCAATAATCGCAGATGCGCTGAATGACTGGCCTTCATTAGCAGAGTTATAAGAAGCCTTACCAACGATGTAGTTCGATACACCGAAAGCAGCGGCCAGCGCACCTTCCACGTTAGCAAGGGAGGCGGCTTGAACGTACTTCACGCGGTCAATCAAATCAGGATGATTGACAAGAGCCTGATGGACGATGTAACCGAGAACCATTGTGTTGCCGTCAAAGCCGGTGTTGTTGGAGATAGTGCGGCGGGCGGTCAAAACATCATTCACGGGGTCGCCGTTGGTGAAATCGTCCCAATCGGTTGTGGAGTTGTTATCGTCAGTTCCCCACACAGAGGTCTTCATAAAGTCGGCACTGAAAGCGCGTTCTTTGCGGATGAGGGACTGTTGTGCAAGCCACTGTAAGCCAGCCTGCTCCAAAGCCATAGGCATTTGGTTGTTGGCGCGGGCTTCGTCAGCAATAGCATGTTCCAAGCCCCAAAGGTTCGCGGTAGCGGACGCGGTTTCTACACCGTATCCACTGCGGGCGAATTGCCCACCAGGGGCGCGGGATTTCAACTGGTCAAGAAACCAATACTTTTTAGTAAATGCGTAATACGTGCCGCTCTGCTTGTCGAGAGGGACAACGGGGAAAACTTTTGAGGCAACGAATCGATCTTGCGCCTGCATGTACCCAACGAGCAGGTTGGTCAGGACGGGGTCGATTGCCTGAATTTCAGAATGAGTAGGTTGTGCCATTTCAA
>ERZ869929.806-NODE-806-length-14195-cov-8.826379_pt1 | contig 14195 bp, 20 predicted proteins | sample MGYA00579312_ERZ869929 | MGnify/ENA primary metagenome ERZ869929 (study PRJEB32216, sample SAMN09231818) | wastewater metagenome | place: USA: Maryland | collected 2016-08-09 | study: EMG produced TPA metagenomics assembly of the PRJNA472060 data set (Reclaimed... | reverse complement strand
CCTGGGCGACAACTTCCAGATCGTGCTGCCGACGACGACCAAGATTTTCTCGTTCGTCGGGTTCTTCACCGAGTTCACGCCGCGCGGCGGCGATGAGGAAGGAACCTGGATGGCTGACTTTGCTATTCAAGCCGCCTCGACGATTACTTACCCGACCAGCTAGGAGTTTATTGGATATGGCTTTGCTCACCGCGGCCGAGATCCTGGCCGCAGAGGATGTGCGACTCGAAAAGGTGTCCGTGCCGGAATGGAATGGGGATGTTTACGTCCGCAACCTGACCGGCCGGGCACTCGACGCTTATCAGTTTTCGTTGGCTGACGACAAGGGGGAACTCGACTTTACCGACCGTCGGGCGAAGCTGCTGGCCCGTTGCCTCTGCGATGACAAGGGCAAGCGGCTCTTTAACGAGCAGCAGATTGAGGCACTGAGCGGCAAGAGCGCTGATGTGCTGGTGCGGTTGTTCGACATTGCCGAGAAGCACAACAAGCTGGACAAGGAATCGCGCGAGGCCATCGCAAAAAACTCCGCGGCAACGTCCGACTCCGCTTCACCTACCGCCTAGCGTTGGCGTTGGGCATGACGCATCGGGCGTTGCTGGCAAGTATCGACGCAGAAGAGTTAGCGCACTGGGAAGAGTTCTGGCGACTGGAACCGTTCGGAGACGAATGGCGAGCCCGCGGAAGGATTTGTGAAACCGTGGCAATGTCTGGCGGCGTGAAAAAGAAGGACGGCGGGCGCTTGACAGAAGAGGAGTTCATGCCAGACGGATACCGTCGCGCGAAGTCTCGCACGGACTCCGCAGATGCGATGGAAGTGAACCTGATGGGCTGGGCCAAGGCGACCAACGCGGCGAAGAAAGCGAAGAAGAAGTAGATGCCAATTAAGGCTGGCAGCGGCATTAGCGGGACGATCAAGATTCGCGGGGGCGAAGAACTCGCCGCTGCGCTGGAGGCGCTTGGCCCGGCCATGGAGAAGAAGATTCTTCGTTCCGCGATGCGCGAGGCGGCCAAGCCGATCCTCGACGACGCCAAGCGGCGGGCTCCCGTGCTGACGGGTCAGCTTCGCAAGAGTCTGAAGATTCGCGCCATCAAGAGGAACAACAAAGGGCAGGTCGGCGTAGTCATCTCGACCGCGAAAGGCTTCTTCAAGGGCGACGAGTTCTATGGTGCGTTCCATGAATTCGGCACCAAGAAGATGCCGGCTCGTCCGTTCATCCGGCCCGCGTTTGAGGCCAACAAGGCCCAGTCCATTCGCATCGTCGGTGAAGCGGTGAAGATTGGCTTAGAAGATATCACGTCGGGTGCCGCCAAGTTCCGCAAGGTTGCCGATGTGAGCCCCGCTCTGCTTGACCCCGGAGCCACTCCGTAATGGCCACAGTCGGCTCACTCGTCGTTGACCTGATTGCGAACACCGCCAGCTTTGTAGCTGGGATGCGGACGGCACGCACCGAGGTCAGCTCAACGTCGCAGGCCATCCGTTCTGCACAGGGACAACTCGGTAATTTATCCGGGAGCGCTAACGACGCCGCTTCGGCCGTTGAGTCTCTAAAGAGTGCCGCCGCTGGCGTCGAGGCTGCTGGTGGAGCTGCCAAGGAGTTCTCACAGGGTCTGAATTCCGTTGCCGATTCAGCTGGACGGGTGGCCGGAAGAATCGACGACCTGAAGGCGTCGCTGGAAAGCCTAAGAAGCATTAAGGCATCTGGCAACATCGGGAAGGCTGGAATCCTTGCCGGCGCGTTCGCATTCCTTGCGGATCTGGCAATTACAACCGAGACAGCCGCACAGAATGCCGCCGCTGCCCGTACCGGGCTTGCCCCGGACAGCGAAATGAACCGTGAATCCGCACGTATTGAAGCCGAAACCCGGCGACTAATGGCGCGGCGGCAAAAGGCTGCGGAGTTCGAGGCTTCTACACCGATGCAGTCGCTGAAGCAACAGGCCACTGACATCAAGGCGCTAAGTCTCGATGCTGCTGGAGCCGCGTCACTCCGCATGCGCGAGTCGATGCAAGACATGGTGCGATCGGGCCAAGCAACGCCAGCGGATGTCGAGCGTCTGGCAGGCCTGGCGGGCGAGGCCGCGGAACGCGAACAGGAACTAAAACAACTAGCCAAAGACCGCGCCGAAGCCGAGTCCGTAATCAAGGACCTCAAAGAAAAATCCGTCACTGCCGGCCGCACCGAAGTCGACGCGATGGAAGACCAGCTTCGGCTGCGCAAGCTCGACGGAGCGCAGCTCCAGCAGGCGTTGCAACTCAGCCGGCAGATTCGCGGGAAGAACCTAGCGTTCAGTCTGGGCGGGCAAGACCCACAAACCGCCTTCGCCCGCGAAATGCAGTCCATCAAGGACGCCGTGCAGTTCGGCGGACTTAGCAAGGACCTAGCCAAAGACGGCATTGCCTACGCAACGCTTCGGCTCGCGCAATCGGCGACGCAGACAGCGCGCGCCCCGGCCGGATTGGTATTCGGCAGCAATCAAGCATTCTCCGCCGAAGGCAATCGGCAGCAACTGAGTATCGACCTAGTGAAACAACAACTCGGGATTGCCCAAAAGTCGCTCACAGTTCAAGAGGCAATCGCCAAGGGTCAGGCAGCGGTTCAGGCGGTCGGAGTGTTCAAGATCAAATAACCCACTAGGGAGCACGGGAAAGGCTCTCCTAGTGTCAGTAATCGAATGGGACACAATTGGCGCAGGCCGCGAAGGCGAAAAGAATTCGCTTTCCGTCCGCACGTACACGCGCATATTCCGGGCAGTCACCAACGCCTCGACCGACGATGCCGACACGGTGCTGGCCTACAGTGAAGTGCCAGTTCCTGCCGTCGATGTTTACCCCGGAGACACGTCGGCGTTCTGCATCAGCTCATCGGCCCGCCAAGAGGTCGAGGACGACCATAAGTGCTGGCTGGTCACGAGCAAGTATTCGACATTCCCGCCGCAGACGCCGTCGCAGTTCGACCCTAATCCGCTGCTGGAGCCGCCAGTCTTCTCGCTCGCTGGCGACCAGTACACCACAGTCGCTCGGCTGGCGGTGGATTACTACACGGGCGAGATCGACCGCATCCGCAACACCCGCGGCGAAATACTGCGGCCCGGTATCGAGGTTGACGAGAGCCGGGGCGTGTACATCGTCCGCAAGAACTTGTCCTACGTCGACGGGGCGATGGTCGGGTTCATGACGAACACGGTCAACGCCTCGCCGTGGAAGGGTAACCCGCCGCGGACAGTGAAGTGCAAGCAGATCACGGCGGGCGAAGTCCAGACCCGCAACAGTATCGACTTCTATCCGCACGTTTTTGAGTTCCACATCAACCCGGATACGTGGGACCTGCGCCCGCTGAACCTGGCAAACTCCTACGTCAAGAACGGGCGAGTCTACAAGCTCAGCCCCGGCGACGAGCCCATTGTGGTCTACACGGGCAACGGCAGCGGTACGATCAACGAAAAGGTGCCTCAACTCACCGTCGCGGCGGTCGACGACATTTACCTGCGCAAGCGGTACTACCGCGAAGTCAACTTCAGTTCTTACTTCCCATTCTAGAGGATTTCTGAAACATGGGTGCCCCCGACATCTTCAATGCCGACTCGGTGATCTTTAATGGCACCGTTTCGTTCGCTCAGGACCCGAACTTTCCCGCCGGTGCCGTTGGCAACAACGAGATTGAAGCCAGCGCGAACATCGACGCCAGCAAGCTCATCTGCCACCGTGCAGTTACGAACGTGTTCGCGGCGCCGACCGTTGAGCCGGCGGCGAGCACCTACGTCATCGTGCATATCGCGCAAGCAGCGGGCAGCCTGGTTGCCTTCCGGGGAGTCAACACGGGCACGCTGGCGGGTTCGACCTCGACTGGTTTCGGCCTGAATCTGTTCAAGTCCACTAGCGGCGGCGCGTTTGCCACAGTGCTCTCGTCAACGCTGCGGTTTGACAGCACCAATACCGTGTTGGTCTCCGCTGCCGGCACGGTGGCCAGCGCAACGTTCTCGGCCGGAGACATCTTTGCCATGACTTGCACGCTCTCTGGCTCCAGCACGGCGGCCCGCGGTGCCGCTGCAACGATGACCTGGTCAGAAAAATACGCTTAGGGAATTAATGCCTGACGATCCGGTAGTCTTCGACCGCCAGAGCGCGGAACTGATTAAAACGACGGTGCTGGCCGAGATGGCCCGCATCAAGAATCGGCTATTGCCCGAGGGGATCGATACGGGCCGCCGGTCGAGCGACCAGTGGGTGCCGTTCATCAACGCCTCCAGCGCGACGATTCCCGAGCGTGCCATCATGGCTGTCATCGGCAGCACGTTCGACGACGAGACGAATACACAGTTCCTGAAGGTCAATAAGCCGAGCACTAACTTCTGCGCCAGGCACGCCGTGAATGGCGCCCTAGAGAGTACCGCCGGCGACAGTGGTCTCTGTGCGGTCTATGGCCCCGTTCAGGTCCTCTATGAAGGGTCGTTCACACCAACGAGCACCAAGAGTGGTGGTCCCAAGCCAGGCAGTTGGGCAATCAATGAAGGCTGGCCAACTGCGATTGACTTCTTCGGCACGGTCGACACGACGACCAAGATTGCCCACGGGTTCCTGCACCCCATTGACTCGGTGATCGGCAAGACCTCCGCCGCCACCACCCCCGGCAGTACCGGGACATTGTCTATCTGGACGAGCACATCAAGCGGCTCTGAAGCGGTGTCTTCGCCGCTGATTCAGGTTGGGTTCCGTAATCGAACCTCGACCACGCTGCCGTCGAGCAAGTACGTGGAAGTAGTTTGGCGCAACGGCCAGGCATATGGACTTCCATGGGAGTGCTCGTGAGCCCGGCTAACATCAATTGTCTGACGGGCTGCTGCGGCTGCTGTACCCGCGACGGCGACTATCTAAATTCGTTTGACGATACGGTCACGTATCCGATCTTCACGCCGACCGCTACGTCGTGCGATACGTTCATCTACGGCTCAGATTTTGACGCTGCTGGCGGTATCGTCCAGCGGCATACGTCAGCGGCCTCGTCGGCGCTGATGTTTTGCCACAAAGAGATCAGCGACTTTAACGGCCTTGCGATCACGTTTAACGTGACCCTTGGAACGGTTTCGAGTTTCTCAACTACAAACATGTTGAGATTCGAGAATCTAAAATCGAGCACCATGATTCTGCAAGGGTATTTCGACAATATCTTTCCGCCGACGATTCGCCTTGGCGTGACGATCCTCGCAACTGGCGCGGCTGCCACGTTTGCGTCTGGCGATGTGCTCACCATGACAATGACGGATACCGGGGCCGCCGACGGCCATATGGATATTGATTTTCTACAGAACGGCGTCAGCCTCGTGACGGCGGCGAATGTCGACCTTAAGTGTTTATTCAACCCAACTGCGGGCGGCTGCGCCGGAACAGCAATAGCGCCCGGCGTGTTTTGGTTTGGGCTCAACTGTGCTTCCTCGGCCGTCACGCTTGAAATTTCCGAATATGACTTTAGCTATCATTACTGACCCGCGTCATTGCGACCTGATCGCAACCGGAGAAACCCGCGGCGCGCTCTGCAGAGTACGCTGCCGGCGCTGTGGCGGCGAGTCGTGGTTCGGACCCAAGCGCATGGCGAGCCCGGCGAGGCTATGCCCCAAAGCGAGTGCAACGCAATGCATTCACCGTGGAGAAAAGACGCGTACAGCGCCCTGTGCGACGTGTTCCGGAACCGTGGCCATCAAGGTGTTCGCCTGCGCATTGCACGGCGAATGCGAACTGGCGAACAAACTGAAAGACGTGAAGCACTGTGATTGGTGCCGCGACTTCGCGTTAGCCAAAAAACCAGGCGACGAGTCGCCACACCCCATAGCACGCCGCGCCGATAGCTAGGCAGCCGAGACCACCGAGGAAGCGGTCGAGAGAGTAGAAGCCCTTCATGGCCTGGCTGCTGCCGCGGGAGCAAGTTTCGTCGTCTTCGGTGGCGGCGTGTTTTTTCGCAGCCGGGCGTTCATTGCGATGAGTGCCGATAGCTTGCGAGACTCCGATGGAGTGCGTCTTCGCTGTGATCGCAGACGTACAATCTCTTTGGTATTGCCGGCAATTCGTGCGTTAATCTCCGAGTCTGAAATAGGCGGGGCGACGCGGTGCTTAATGTCGTCGGGTGCCTTTCCAGCACGATTGGTTTCCGCAAGGAACGCCTCTTGACTGCCCAGCGGCAGTGCCGGTACGTCCCCACCCAACGCCACCGAACAGACGAGCATCGCCGCCACCAGTCCCCAGGTCGGTTTCATGGGAGAGCCCCAAAGGAAAGGAATCGAACACCTCCACCAGTACCACGCCCGCGGGGTGACTTCAAGCTGGACGGGTGTCAACCGAGCCGCGGTGGACGCGGTTTGTTCTGCTGAATGTACCTTGGATCGCAATAGTGCGCATGGGCCAGCCCAGGCGTCCGATGACCCAGGAAAGCCATAGCAGATCCCGGCACGGTCGCCTCAACCCACGTTGCCCCCGATGCCCGCAGCCGCTTGATCGACCCGCCGATCTTTGCCTCGCGTGTGAGCCAGCGGAATTCATCTTGGATCGTCCGTCGGCACAATAGGTCGCCGAAGATTCGCGCCCGCTCCGGTTTCCGAATCGCGGCCACGGCGGCTAGTGCGTCTTCTGGTAAATGGAACGTCAGGGCGTTGCCAGTCTTGCCCTGGATCACGACGCAGGTGCCGCCCTGCCCTATTGCCTCGAACCGTAGCTTGAGCAAGTCGCCCAGCCTGAGCCCCGAATAATACCCCACCAGAATAAACGCCCGCCAGAACTCGCACCACGCGACAGGGCGATGCCTTAGCAGCCGCTTGGTCTTCAGGGCCGCAATGTGCAGCAAGGCCGCCAGCTCGTCCTGTGACCACGCTACGGGGATTCTGGCGGCTTGCTTGACCGGGCGGATCGTGCCGAGCGTTCGCATCCAGCCGCGTTCGTAGGCGAACCGCCGCAGGCAAACGAGGTGCCGCCGCTTAGACCGGATCGTCTCGGTTGAAAGCGTGCCAGCGTCCAGCAGAGCACGGACCCAGGCGTTTACCTGCGTTTCTGCCAGGTCTTTTAATGTCGGCTTGCGTTTGAGCCACCGTCCGAAAAGCGTTGCCGAGTAGCGAAGCTGACTGACTGATCCGGGCCGCACGTCGCGGGCCTGAGCGTACTGGTCAACCAGCCACGCCAGAGTTCTGGTCGTTGGAATGTCGCTGCCCCCTCGGACCGGCACGCTACCAGACGCGCGGCCCGTCAACTCTGCCACACACTTTCAGGGAGTCCAGTCCGACCAAGCTCTCCTTGCGACGCCGTGTATTTACATATCCGCCGCAAAATCCATGCGTTTCCTACCGATTGCCGAGAGTCGCACCACCCTCAGGAGCTAGTGCCCGTAAGGGCGTGCAGGTTCAACTCCTGTCTTCGGCATTGGACGGTAATTGGGGGACGGGCTCAAAGCAAGAGACAACCCGGCAGGTGCCCGCGAAAGCGGGGCGGCTTCGCTAACGCGGTTCAGCCGTTCTGAACGCCTGCCGGGTTTCTTGTGCTTGCAAAACCTAGCGTCAACCTTATAGTAAGGGATATGTCTATGGCAATAGTCTCAAATTTGCTCACCTGCCGTGAAGTGGCCGCGATTCTGGAAGTGACGCCAGGTCGTGTCCGCCAATTTGTCACCGGCAATCGGCTCCCGGTTCGGGGAAAGGTTGGGACCAACCTTCTATTCGACCGCAAGGATGTCCGGGCTTTTGCGAAGAAAAAGCGTCTCCGGGGTCGCCCGAAAAAAACTTCTTAGGATGGGCTTGCAAAACCTATCCTACCTGCTAGATTAATCGCAGTCGCGTGAAACGGCGTCAGAACCGAATCACGCGGGAGAGTTAGAACCGCGTTTCTTCCGGGCACATCTGCCCAGACCAAACGCAAGAGTTTCTGAGTTGCGTCACCCGGCCTTCGGGCCGGGCGCTTGGGTCTCCACGGTCCGCCTTGTCGGTTGGCCGGTTCACTCTTACCAAGCGCCCGGCTCGTCGAGGCTGGTCAAGTTAGGCATCGCACGGAAAGGAATCTCGATCATGGCGGTCGGCACGAAAGTCAAACAAGCGATTACCTCGTGGCTCACCGGCAAGGTGCTGTTCGAGTGCGAGGTCGATGAGGATGAGCGGTTCAAGGTCAAAGTGGCTCTGGAGCTTGGCGCGAAGCAAAGCGTTGACTTCGCCTATGCTAGGCTCGTCGGTGCCAGTCTCGACGGTGCCAGTCTCGTCGGTGCCAGTCTCGTCGGTGCCAGCCTCGCCTATGCTAGGCTCGTCGGTGCCAGTCTCGACGGTGCCAGGCTCGACGGTGCCAGTCTCGTCGGTGCCAGTCTCGACGGTGCCAGTCTCGTCGGTGCCAGGCTCGACGGTGCCAGGCTCGTCGGTGCCAGTCTCGACGGTGCCAGGCTCGACGGTGCCAATTTTGACAAGAACCAAAAGTTCATCGCCGGTGGCGCCCGATCGGATGGCTGGTACTTCCACCTTACGAACTTCGGCGACGAAGGCTGGCGTATCAAAGCCGGTTGCCGAAACCTCACTCTGGCGAAGGCCCGTAAGCATTGGCAAGACACGCGGGGCGGCACGCCGTTGGGTGACGAAACGATGTTGATCTTGGACCACATGGAGCGATTGGCGGCGCTACGTGGCTGGGACTTGAGTGAGGCGAAGTCGGAAGTCGCGGAATCGAAGTAAGGTCCGGTTCGGCTGCGGTCCCTTGTCCTGCCCGACTTGGGGCCGCGGCCGACTTTTGAAGCACGGAGGATGAACGGATGACAAATCGGATTCGCTATGACGACGACCTTTCACGGACTGGACGAATTAAGTTTGCGGCTCGGGCCATCTCGTTTCTGAAGTACATGGCCGAGCCCGCAAATCAAATGGAGCGGATGTCGATCGTCGATCCACTGAGCGATGACTGGTTTGCCGCCGAGAAGCGGATCACCAGCATTACGAAGTACATGCGATTGACTCATCAGGAACGTCGGTTTGTTTTCCGGGACTAGCACTTGGAGCTACGCATGAAGGCCTACTCAAAGCGATGCGAGAACTGCCGTAAAGTTCCCCCGGTACACATGGGGTATCTGTGTTCGACGTGCGTCCGCGTGCTCGCCGAGAGGCAGCTTGTGAGGAATCAGCGGTCGAGTGCAGGCGAGCCGAAGAAGATCGCCATCGAACTGGATGGTGCGGATGTCAGCACCTATCGCCGACTGAACGGCATGAAGGCTTGCGGGCAAACAGCGCTGCGGTTCATGGGTTCGACGTTTGGAATCCCCGTGAAGCAGCCGGTGGAGTTGCCGGAGTACAGCGCCTCGGTGTTTTCGGATGCGATCACCTGGGAGGGGTAGCCACAAAACGGCCTCGAAACCTTTAGGGTGATTGCGGTGGGAAGGGCAATAGAGTCGAGGAGCGGGTACGGAAGGGGTGCGACCCGCACGGATGTAACGCGGCACAGGATGCCTCGGCCGCAATGATGCGGCGAACTAATCACGCCGGGCGCGGAAATGGAGCCGCGGCCCGGTATTTGAAACAACGAGTGATGAATTATGGACGACATCGACCAAGAGTTTGAAATCGACTGGGCGTTTCACATTTGCAACATGGACTTCGTGCAGATGTGCATCGCCATGAACATCCATCAGGACGAATTGAAGCCGCTGTACCTGGCGGGGTGGGTGGCTGGCAACCGTCGCGCATCCGCTGCGGCAAAGTCTGCTCTAGACCGTCTCGCCAGCACTTTGGAAACGGTGGAGCAATGAGCCGCTACTACACCCACAGCAACCCGTTGCCGGCCGACGTGGCCCGCAAGCTCGCCATCAAACAGCAAGCGATAAAGGAATGCCGCGAGTTCGACGCCCGGTGTCCTGTGGGCTCCGAAGTGGTGTTCACCAGCTACGACGGCGCTACCAAGCAAGCCAGGACGAAGGGGCCGGCAGTTCCTAGTAGGTTCATGGTCCCCGAGGTCGCCATTGAGGGCGAACGCTACTACATCGCACTGACACGAATCATCCGCATTCTGGAGTAAGCCATGAGCACGACAGACACAATCGACCTGGCCGCGTTGAAAGAACCTTTCCCGCAAGCGGACATTGAATGGCGCGTCGGTGAGGCTGACAAAAAGGGCGACAAGATTTGGGCGAAGGTCCTCGCCTACGTCACCAACCGCGCCATCATGGACCGGCTCGATAAAGTCGTCGGCCCGATGAACTGGCGCAATGAGTATGCCCCCGGTCCGCAGGGCGGAGTGATTTGCGGGATCTCGATTCGCCTTGACGGTGAGTGGATCACCAAGTGGGACGGGGCCGAGAACACCGAATTCGAGGCGGTCAAGGGCGGCCTGTCCAACGCGATGAAACGCGCCGCGGTGCAGTGGGGAATCGGTCGCTATCTCTACGACCTCGAAACCAATTGGGCCAACGTCAACGACAGCGGCAAGCACTTCGGGCGACTACCTGAGAAGCGCGGCGGTGATCGCTTCCGCTGGGACCCGCCGTTGATGCCGGTGCAGTTCCTGCCTGAGAGCGAGTGGCCGGCTGGAACCAAGCCGCGCGCGCCAAAGAATGGGGCGGCACCCAAAGCCAAGGCAGAGAACGACGTGCCAGGAGAACACGTCTCGGTCGTTGCTAAGGCCCAAACCGCGTTGATAAATGCCATGACGACGAAAGACCTTGATAAGTATTTCACAGCGATCAGACAGCGAACCGAAGCCGGCGAATTTTCGGCAGACGAGTTCACCGCATTGGAAAAGCTGTTCGTCGCTCGGATGAAGGTGCTGATGCCCACTACGGAAAAGGTCACCGCCTAAGACGTACACGGCAGGACGCCATGAAGCGAACACCACTAAACGCTGTCAGCCCGCAACGAGCGATCAAGCGGGCCAACTCGCGCGACGAGTTCCGCGATTGTCACGGCGTGGCCTTTGACGAAGTGCAGTCGTTGCTCGGCCCGGTTCGTTCATGGCCGCGCATTCAACGGGTTGACGACCGAGACGTGATCGTGCGAGTCCAGCGGACGTTCGTCAATTGCTTCTGGTGCAATGAGCGGGGCGATTGGCACTCGCAGGCTCGGCACCTGCAACTCGACCCGCATCATATTTTCGGCGGCTCTGCCGGTCGGAGCGACGAGCTGACAAACATCTTGCCGGTGCATCGACCCTGCCACGATTTGATCCAAAGCGACTCGAAGCTGTTGGGCCGGGTGCTTTATCGAAAGTGGCTGCTAGATCGGATGTGTACAAACTGGGTTCGGCTGTCGCTGTTGTTTGGGCGGTTTCTGCCAGATTTGATTACGGAGTGAAGGAGGGAGATGTGACGGCACGACGAATCAAACGGCTCTGGCTCGACGCCAGGCCCGGCACGAAGGCCCCGAATGCCAAGCTGACAGACGACGACGTGCGGGCCATCAGGGCGGCTTACGAGGCCCTGCCGGAGCGTCCTGGGCGAGGTAAGGCTGGTGTCGGCAAGCTCGCGGCGTATTTCGGCGTCAGTCGATCGCTGGTCACGAGGGTGGCCCGTGGCACAGCATGGCGGCACTTGAGTTTTTGATTTGCTGGACATCATGGAGGATTGACGAGCGATGGTAACTGCACTGTCGAAATCGGCTGAGAAGCAATTGCAAGAGTGCCTGGACGAGATCGACCGGCACAAGACGGCGCTGGCTGAAGGCGTCGTTGGTATCGGGCGGGCTCTGACGACAGCCAAGGAGCTTATGCCCAAGGGCGACTTTAAGGACTGGGTTGAGAACAATTGCCGCTTCGCCCGGACGACTGCTTACCGCTACATGGAAGCGTTCGCGGCGTTTGGCAAGTTTCAAAAGCTCGACCACTTCGACGACACGGCCTTGTACGTCCTGTCCAAGTGCGAGCCAGCCGCCAAAAAGGCCAAAGAGATGGCCACACGGGGCAAGCGAATCACTCAAGAGATTGCCAAGGAGCTTGTCACAGAAGCTCGGGAAAACACGAGCCAAAACGGCGCGGTGTCCCAAAATGTTACACGGGAAACCGACCCCGACACGCCGACCTTCACCTGCCCCAACTGCAACGGCACTGAGACCGACGACGACGGAGACTGTGCCAAGTGCCATGAGCCCGCAGCAGCTGTCGAGCCCGATCCCGAACCGGAGGGCGGTTACGAACCGCACGAGGCCAGGAAGCCCCTCGACAAGTTGTTCAAGTCGCTCGGTGACGCGGCCCGCAGCTGCAAAGACGCTCAGAAGATTCTGCCCAACTGTGTCCACCTGGCTGACTGCTTCGCCGCTATCGACAAGGCCAGCCTGGCTCTGCACCGTTCTCGGTCATCGTTCAAGCGGAGGCCCAAGTGACCACGGCCGTCGCCCCGCTCACCCTGCGCCCCTATCAGCAGCGATCCGTCGCGCTGGCCCACGACGCCGTTCGTGCCGGCCACAAGCGCGTGCTGGTCGTGAGCCCCACGGGTTCAGGCAAGCGGATGGTCGCGGTCTGGTGGGCGCGCAAGGCTGCGGAGCAAGAGCGGGAAGTACTGTTCGTCACCGACCGAAGATTGCTCATCAAGCAAGCGGCCGAAGAGTTGGCGGCGTTCGGCATCCCCCACGGCGTCATCATGGACGGGTACGAAGAGAACCGCCAGCCGCGGATTCAGCTGGCCAGTATCCAGACCCTGGAGTCCCGCTACCTTGGCACCATCAACGAAGAGGACCTGCCCCACGCGGACCTCGTGCTCATCGACGAGGCGCACCAGTCGATCACCAGCTACATCGCCCTGTTAGCTCGCTATGACGCTGCCAATGCGTTCCTGTTGACAGCCACGCCTGTCGGGCCGGCGGGGCGGACGTTGATACAGCCGGGCTATGCGAGCGTTATGACCGAGGGGGTGCGGAACTCGGAATTGATTCGCCAAGGGTTCCTGTTGCCCACTACCGGGGTTGCACCTTCCGAGCCCTGGATTGAAGGGGTTACGATTCGCAACAAGGAAGAGTTCGCCGCCGGTGCGCTGACCAAGAGGGTCAAAGCCTGCACCTGTTTCGCGGACGTTTACAAGGCTTACATCCAATATGGCGAAGATCGGCAAACGGTATTGTTCTCGCCCGGCATCGACTTCTGTGCCGACCTGCAACGCGGGTTCAAGACGTTCGGCATCAGCTCGGAAGTGCTCACGTCGAAGGTCAAGGACAAGGATCGTCCGGGCATCCTGGATAGATTCGAGAGCGGCGAAACCCGCGTTCTTATCTCCGTGAAGATGCTTGGGGTTGGGTTCGACTGCCCGATCGCAAGCTGCGCCATCGACCTGCAACCGAACAACCAGCTGCGCGAGTATTGGCAAAAGGTCGGACGCATCAAGCGACCCTGCCCCGGTCAAGAGCACGCCGTCTACATCGACATGGCTGGCAACTACTGGCGCCATCCTCATCCCGACGACGACCCCGACTGGGATGCCGTCACTGGCGAAGAGTCGACACAGAGCGTCCTGGAAGCCGCCAGATTGCGCGGCAGGGCGGAGAGGCAGATTCGGTGCCCGAAGTGCGGCGTCGTGCGCAAGGGCGGTCCTGTGTGTCCTGGCTGCAACCATGAGCCATCACCTCAGGAAGTCGTGCGCGTGATGCGCATGTTGGACGGCAAGCTCAAAGAAATACCAGCGGTCGAGAAGCGCAAGCACGAAAAGACCGCTGATGACCGCCGCCGCGACAAGTGGAAGTCGACGTTGTTCGTCGGGCTCAAGTGCGGCAAGACGCTGAAACAGTGTGCGTGGATTCACAAGAGCAAGCATGGGGATTGGCCGGCTGGTGATTTACCGTGTGTGCCGGCGACGGGCTCTGCGAATTGGGCGCTGCGGGTGGACCAGGTTTATTCCAGTCAGCAACTGATGAGGGAGTTCAAGCGATAGCCCCTTGACTGGGCAGAGCGTGCAACGGGTGCCTGCACGGACGCGGCTACGGCGAAAGCAACTGGCCCGCAACAGAGAGGCGCAGCCCACGGGACGGTGGGCAGTCGAAAGGCATAGCGAGGTCGCGACTCTAAACAAAGGACGGGGTTAGGGGGCGGTATATCTACATGGAGGTGCTTCGGATGGATCGCAAGGCTACTTGGGTGCGTGTCACGAAGGCAGCACCATGTCCGGTGTGTGGCAGGCCGGATTGGTGCGGACGTTCAGCCGATGGTGTGGTAGTGCGTTGCACGCGCATCGAGAGCCCCAAGGCTTCGACGGGGAGAGACGGATCGAGTGCTTGGATTC
>ERZ869929.805-NODE-805-length-14201-cov-8.882794_pt1 | contig 14201 bp, 22 predicted proteins | sample MGYA00579312_ERZ869929 | MGnify/ENA primary metagenome ERZ869929 (study PRJEB32216, sample SAMN09231818) | wastewater metagenome | place: USA: Maryland | collected 2016-08-09 | study: EMG produced TPA metagenomics assembly of the PRJNA472060 data set (Reclaimed... | reverse complement strand
AAACCAATTATCTAAGGGTATTAACTCTTTGCTCATATAAAGATTTTAAATTTTTGGAATCATTTTCCCAATTACCACCAACATATTCTAATTTACCTATGTTATCAAGTTTTGAATTTAAAAGGAATATATTTAATTCGATGTATTTAAGTTCACCTAAATCAATAAGTTCTGTATTATCTAAACTTAAAGACCATTCTATTTTTTCTAACTTATATAATGATTTTAAAGTTTTATTACTTTCCAACGATAACATACATTTGATTTCTTTTAAATTACCTAATGTAGTAATGGGTAAATCATAAATACATAAATCACCATACCAAATTTCATTATCTTCTACATATTTATGAAACTGTGATACATAATCAACTTTGAAATTTGGATTAAATCCACGTAGTTTTAATTGTCTAATAACATTAAGTTCAGTAGCATCATATGACTTATCATTATACAAGACATACCTACTTATATAACTAAAATAATTCTCAAAAGATAAAAGATGCTCCAATCCTCTTTCTTTTAAAATGAACCAATTATCTAAGGGTATTAATTCTCTCATAAAAATTATCGATAGTGTAAATTTCAATACCTAACTCTTTAGCTTTTACTTCTTTACTTGTACCTGAATTTAATTCCTTAACAATTAAATAATGTGTATTTTTACTCACTCCCGATGCAATTTTACCACCTTTTGATTTAATAATTTCTTCTAATTCTTTATCTCGAATTCCGCTGAAACAAACAGATTTACCATTTACAAAACTATCACTATCCGATACTTCTAATTCTTTTTCAATTTCAAATTCATAATCAGGTACAATAGATTTAATAGTTTCTTCAAATTCATTCCAAATACTTAAATTATCTAAATATACATTAGCTGTAATATCCGAAAAACCTTCCATAGAAATAATTTCTTCTAATGTTGGATTTTGTAATGGTGCTAATTTTACTAATTTCTTAGAACCCAATAATGGAAAAATAGATGAGGCATGTTGCCAAATATGTTTTTTGTTATCCCATACGGTTTGAATTGAATTAAACGTTTTAATCGCTTTTCTTTCACCAAATGATGGTAGAGATTCAAAATCTTTAATATTCATTCTAAGTACATCGAAAATCGTTTTATAACCATTATCATATAATACTGTACATATTCCTTCTGATACATTCTCAACTTTTGAAATTTTGAAAAAAGCAGTTAAAAGTTGAATAGACATCTCCCTACTTAATTCTTTTAATACTAAATGTGTATTATTTTTATCCCATTTATATTCATATGGAATATCAGGATATTGAAATTCAACAGGTGATAGTACATCTATAATTTTAGGAATTACCATTCCCGAACGCTTAATTAATATTTTACTACCTACACCAATACCTTTATCCCTTGCCCAACTTGCATTATATACTGTAACCTTACTGACAGTTGCACCATCTAAACGAACAGGATTGATATATGCAACAGGTGATAATACTCCATATTTTGAAATGTTCCATTCCATTTTGATAATTTCAGTTTCCTTAACTTCTTCAAAATCACCTTTATATGCATAAGCATAAACTGGATTACCATTATTATATCTACCTAACTTGTTTCTAAGTTTAAAATCATTTACATCAATTACTACCCCATCAATATCATATTCATTTTGCCATTTAGTAAATAAATCAACTAATAAATCATTTGTGATTTCACTGAATTTACAAAAATGATATGGTATCTTTACTGTTTGTAAGGAATTTAATAAATCTAATTGGTCTTTTTTATTATAATTATCTTCAAAAATACCGTATCGAATGTATACTAAATCTTTTAACATATCACTTGGTTCATCTCTACGAATTAATGATGATACAAAGTTTCTTGAATTTTCATAAGTCTGTGAATACTTTTTTTCAAAAATAGCTTTAGATACCATAAGTTCACCAAAGGTATAACCCATATATGGAATGTTTGAATTTAGTAATTTTAAATGTTCACTACAATCCATACCATACTCACCATCACCACGTGTGAAAGATTCTAATGATAATTCATCTCTTAAAATACTCATACCATCTAATTTTGGTGAAAGCACTGCATATTCATTTGTTAGTGAATATTTTTTAAAAATTTTATTTAATTCATCCTCATTTTTTAATTTATCTAAGGACATCATCATAAATGGTAATTTACGTTCCCTTTTATTGGGTGTATGTCCAATTTTAGGTTTATAACCCTCTGATACTAAATACTCTTTTAAACTATCATAAACCCCATCTGATACCAAAGGGGTCTCATTAAAATAAGCATTATCATAGCTTTCAAGTAGTTCAATCAATTCCTCGTAAGTGTAATTTTCGTAATTCATAATTGTTATAGTTTAAATTTAATTTTTTGTTTATGGGCAAATATATGTATTTCGGGCGACAAATGCAAATAATTTAATTAGTATAATAATATATATACATTATGTTGCATAATTTTCACAACTTTCAATAATTTCTGAAAGTTCAGAAAGATAAATTTAAAATATTTTTTACTTAAACCTAAAACTTTTTTATTTGCTAATACTATAACTATTAAAATCAAATATTATATGGAAAACCAAAATCAAAATCAACAAAATCCATTCGATTTAATTGGAATGGAATTACAACGTTTAAACGAACAGTTGTATTTATTAACAAACTACATTAATGAATTTTCAAAAGCAGATGATACATTTGAAGATTTTGAAAAATGGAGTGATAGAGTAGTAAGCGGTATTATAGCAAATCAAGGAAATACCGAAGGTGTAGATTTATCAGTAAAAAGAAAATCAGGTATTGTTTTACCATAATTTAAACACTATGAAATCTAAGTTAATATCAATCATAGGTGCGCCCTCATCTGGTAAATCTACTTTAGCTTCATCTGTACACACAGAATTAAAAAAGACAGGTTATAATAGTATTTTTGTAGGTGAATGTGCTACTGATTATATTGCAGAGTATGGATTACCAAATACACCAATAGACCAAATGGTGATATTTTATAAGCAACTCACAAAAGAAAAAATGTTCATGGGAACAAAAGAGTTTATTGTATGTGATTCAAGTTCACTTTTAAATTATTTTTACTTTAGAACACAGTTTCCAACTAATCTAAGCAATAAAGATATAGCAACTATAAACCATCTACAAAAAGAGATATTAAAATCAATCACGAATTGGACTCATATTTTTTATGTACCACCAATTTTAAAAAATATTGATGATGGTATTCGATACCATGACCAAGAAGGTATTTTAAGATTGGATAGATGGATTAAAAGCTATTTAGAATTGGAAAATATACCACATGTGGACTTATCAAAGATTGATATTAACGATAGATTAAATTACATTGTAGAAAAATTAACTAATAAAAAATAAAAAATGAAAGTATATTTATTAAATGCTACCGATTATGGATACTATATAGGAGCAAGAGATGCTAAACAAGCAGTAGAATTTTTTTGTGAACTTACAGAAACTAAATTCTTACCCGAAACAGAAGATATAAAAGAAATTGACAATACCGAATATGAAACTACATTTGCATATATAGGTAGTGAGTTCTTTTCATTAAAAGAAATTATGGATTGTGTACAAGAAGATGATGATAGTTTTTTAATTGGTAGTAAATTATATTGATGAATATGGCAACATTAAATGAATTAGAAGAAGATTTAAAAGGCTTTAAAAATACTTTAGTAATAGCCGATTTTGATATTATTGCAAGATTAGTTGATGTTGTTGAAGAAGATGATGATTTTTATTGGGTGTACGATACAATGAATGGAGTTATTAAACAATCTTGTGTATTTAAATGGATACCATTAAAAGGAATTTTAAGACAAGATGATTATCTTAGAATGGTACATGTTTGGAATTTAAACAAAGAACAAAAAGCTGATTAAAATGAGTGAAAAATTCATCGATTATAGAAAAAAAATATATGCATCTATCTAAAGAAGAAAAAACTAAATTACAAAAAGTTATAAATTCTTTAGAAGATTTAAGAATTGACTTTTATAAGAATAAAGGTAAAAAATAGTTAAAATATGCCGTTAAATATAGAAAATTACAAGATTAAAAAAATAGAAAATGTAGCTATTCCTGTTGAGGAAATTAAAAAATACATATCAAATAACTCATTTATGAAGTTAACTATACATGATAGTGAAGATTATTGTGAATTAGAAGCAGGTGAAACTCTTATATTTGGGTATATAAAGGATGGATATTTCATAATTGATTATTTTGATTATTTCGGCGGAGAATTTAGTGGTAGTTTTTATGAAATATTTGTTGAACTGCTTAAAAAAAGTAAAGGTAAATTAGAAATGGTTATTTTTTGGGAATACTCAATTAGGATAAATAGATTGATTTTTAACGAGGGTGAAGTAGAACAAATAGAAGTAGAAATATAAAATGAAAATTGATTTAAAATACAAAATTAAACAAATTAAATAATTAATCATAAAAGACATAATTTAGAATCATGCTTTTTTTATTTGAATTTTGCTGAAAAACTTTAAATTTATGTAAACATTCATCTAAAGAAACTCGATATTTCAATTTCAAGTTTTTTACTTCAATATAGAATTTCTTCCAATCTGTATGTTTGGTAGCCATTTCCTTCCATTGGTGTTTTACCATCAGATTTGGATAAAATCCTGTCTTGTTTTTATTTATTCTATACTCAAAACCTCTTCTTGCTATTTCTATTGATGCATTCACAGCATCGGTATAGCCATACATCATATTTCCAATGAAACTACTGTATGCTGGGTTAACTGAGTATATTTTAATTCCTTCTATGTTTAATCTTTTCGTTAAGTTACTTATTAATAATCCTAGCTTCCAAAGATTTTTATTCTTTCTGTTTGATATTTTTATAGTCGATGAACCTTTAAAATGTAAATCCTCAATAAAAACAGACTTACAATTAAACTGTTTAGCTATTTTGGTTATGTTTTTACTTATTTCAAAAGTTTCATATTTTAGCTTGTTTTGATAATATTTCATTCTATCTGAATCAGAACTTAATTTTTCATTTAAAATTTTATTAAAGATTGGTTTTAAACTAAATTCTTGGGTGTGTATTATTTTATTGTTTTCTAAAACGGATATTCCAATAGTATCTGGGTTTAAATCAATACCTAAACATCTATTTTCATTCAAGTCTTTAACCTTTTCATTTTTAAATTCTTCAAAACTTATATAGATATTAGTTAGGTCAAACCTAATTGAATAAGTATAACCTTTTTGATTATGCTTAACTTCATTAAGTTGTTGAAGTTTATATAATTCTTTCTTTATGTTCTTTCTTAAATTAGGTAATTCTAAAACTATATGTTTATTTTTATTTAACTTGAAAATAATTTGATTGTTTTCAATTATATCTAATTTAAAAGACCTATTTCCTTGTTTAAGTTCCTCACCTTGAATGTTTATTGGAGTTAATCTTTTGTGTTGATATTCTTCTTTAGTTATTTTATTTTTAAGACGATTAATTAAATTAAACTTACCACCAAATATAACTTTTTCATTTTTAAATCTTGTTTGAATTGCTTTAGCATCTTTAATTCCACATTGAACTAGCCAAGAGTTTAATAAATCAATGTTGTTTAATGATTTGGATAATTCTCTTATATCTTTTTCAGTTTTACCATCAAGAAAACGATTATAGCTATATCTTACAATAGATGAATATTGTTTAAGTATAAGTGTTAAATCTTCATTTGTTTTATATGGAAGTTTAATTGTTTTCATTTTTTCTTGTTGTAATTTTCTTCTAATCAATAGAAATATAAATCATTAACTATTTAAAATTTCAATGAATCTTTCTTATGTTTTTCATAAAGAGAACAGTTCGATAAACAAAGTGTCTTCTTAAATTTTTTAGATTTTAAATACATTATTATATATATTAAAAAGAATTATTATATTTATGATTTTTATGTTAAATTATTGTTAATTTTTAATAGAATACGAAATCATTTAGATTCATAATTTTTTATATATACATAGATGAAACATATCCAAACATCTTTATATAATTTTTTATGTGAGGCTACCTACCTAAAAGATGCACAATATAGCCAAGAAGCTAATGATTTTTTCGATAAAATGATAGAAGATTTAGAAAAAGGTAATTATCATAGAAAAGATGATGACCTTTATTATTTTGGCTTTAACACCGATGATAAATATAAAGATTTAGTTGTTTTGTTTACGTTGAAAAATTCAAATGTAGCCAATCCTAACATGGATGGATTTACAACCGGATATGGGTTTGGAAATGCAAAAGGTTTTAATATAATTACAGCCAATAACTTAGATAAAGAATTCAAACCATATAAAAATTTAAATAAAACTGCATTTGTACATGAGTTAATTCATTATTTAGATACAAAGCGAAATCCTGTTAGAAAAGTGGATATGAGTTCTATAAAAAAATACTATAATAACCCAAATGAATTTAATGCTTATTATATGGAAGCTTTTAATTTTGTCCACAACATAATTAAAGATAAAAAGCTAAAGAAAAGTTTTATTAAAAATTTCAAAAATTTCGATGAGTTTAAATCATGGATGATTAATAAAGTTTTTGATAAAGACTTCATTTTAAATCTAAATGAAAATTTCACAAAAAAACTACACAAAAGATTATATACATTGTGGGAAGAAATAATTAATATATAACGTATGGCATCCGTAAATTATGTAGATTTTTATAATCGTTTCCCAGAACATCCAAAATACAACCCAAATCAAATTGAATTAACTGATTTGGTAGATGTAGTAGTACAAAAAGTTGAAACTATATTATTTACCAATAAAGATGAATTAATTGGTGATTTAGACTTTGGTGGTGATTTAGAAGCACTCACTTTTCAAACAAAAGTATCGGCAAGTTTTGTTAAAAAAAGATTAATTGAACAATTTTCAACTTATATTCCTGAACTTACTGATATTCCATATGAGTTGAATGTTAGCTTTGTTCAAAACCCTGATGATTTTTCGGATATACTATTAGTTGACTTTCGGGTTGGTGAAAGAGAAATTTACGCATTTTTCAATTAAAAAATTAATATATAGAGTATGGAAAAAAGATTACATACTCAATTTGAAGAGTTCAAAGAAGCCTTTGGACTTTCTAAGATATTCAAAAAAGAAGATAAACAAGCAAAAATAAAAGAATTTGTTGAAGATTTAAAGGGTGATAGAAAACAAGTAAAAGAACTCGAAAAGCGTTGTAATGAATTTATAAACGAAGTAGATAGCCGTAAAGGTTCGAGGGCTATGATGGTTAAAAATCTAACAAATTGTATTAAAAATAATACACCTTGCACGGATGATATTGAAATAGAAGTTGCCCGGTGTATTTTAAAATCGCCCACCGTTAAAAAAGAAAACGGTATATGGGTTGATAAAGCTACTTGGGGAGGAAATACCTCTGTGGTAGCAGAACAAATAGCATCCGATAATCCATATTGGATGAGAAAAGGTTTAATACAAAAACCTTACAGAACAGCATTAATTTTTACTACCAAAGAACAATCCAAATCTAAAGTATCCCTAGAAAAGGCTTTAGAAATTGGTACTGTTAAGTATTTTGATAATACTGATTTAGCCGAAACATATTTAGTAAGACATAAAGATAATATTACCTCACATTTTATTATGGGTGAGGATATTTTAAAAGACAAATCAATTGATAAAAATAATTTATAACTATGGAATTAAATAGAGGAACATTTGTAATGGTTTTATTAGTAACTTCACTTATAGTGGGAATTACTGTATCCCTTTTCGTATTTGCGTGGCCTGAATTTTGGATATTAAATTTTGTGTTTGGTATTCCGATGATAGTTTTACCCATTTTGAGAAATAATACACGATGGATGAAACGTTGGTGGCATATACCAATTTATAAAAAAAATGAAAAATAACATGAAAAATTTTTGGAATCATATAAAATTATCTACCTTTACTACAAACTTAAAAAAACCATCTTCGGCAAGGATACAATCCTATGCAATAATGGCTACCATAGTTTTATCTTCTTTGTTCTTTTTGGGTATTGAATTAGTAAATGCTATTATTATTTGGAATAAATCAGAGGTATATTCACCAACGGCAGAAGGTATTATAATTTTAGGTATGTTTTTAGCACATCATTTAGCACTTTTAGGATTTAAAAATAATTCAGAAAAGAATAAAATGATTTACAGCCCTGAGCAAGAAACTACACCAGAGGTAAAAAAAGATACTCCACCACAAGAAGAATTAATTGTGGAATCAGAGGGATAAAAAATAATTTTTAGTATATGAAACTAATCACAGATTTTGAATCATTTAATGAATCAAAGAAAAATAGAAAAAATCAACCAACCGATGAAGCATTATGGCAAAAGGCATTGAGATGGGTTAAAGGAACTCGTCATGGTGGTACAGCATCTGTAAGACATGATGGGGAAACCTATGAATCTCCAAATGGTGGTAAAGGTTTTGATGTATATCCATCCGCTTATGCTAATTCGGCAGCCGTTAAAATGTATAATAAATGGGGTGGGTCATGGAGAAAAAATGAAGATTTATCAGATTGGCATAAAGAGCAATGGGTAAGAATAGATACACAAGGAAATATCGCAGGTGAATGTGGTACTATGCCCAAGGGAAAAAGTATGCAAAGATGTTTACCTAAAAAGAAAGCCCAATCATTATCTAAAGATGAAAGAAAAGCAACCGTTGCTAAAAAAATAGCAGGGGATAAAAAAGGTAAGCAATTTGTTAAAAATACGGAAAAAGCAGAAGTAACTAATAAGGATAGAAAAAAAGCAAGAAAATGATTAAAAGATTTGAAAAGTTTGATTATGAAGATGTAATATCGTTATCCGATAAACATGTATTGAAAGTAGCTAATGAATTAGGATATGATTATGCTAATTTTGTTGCTATGGATACAAGAGGTGCTTTGTTTGATGTGGATGAAAATAAATCACTTCGGATAACTACGGATGAACAGGAGTTTAAAAGTGCAACTAAACTAATCAAATATAATACAAATCATATTATAGATTATTATGATGCAAGAAAAATAAAAGTAAATTATTACGATAGTGGTTATGCTATTGTATCGGATAAAATTATACCCCTAACCGATGAACAAAAACAGTATTATAATTTTGAAATGAGTGGCTATCCCATTTGGAGATTAGTATTTGAAGTGGGTAATGTTCCTAAACTAAATATAGTAACTTTAAAATATAAACTTTTTGGTTTGTTAGATAATGATGGTGCTATTGATATGTGGTTAGAAATTATAAATCAAAGAGATTCTATTTTAGAAGAATTTAAAAAATATAAAATTGATGCCGAATTATTAGACCCCGATAACGTAGGATTTAATACGGATGGTCTTTTTGTTATATTTGACTTAAATTTCTTTCAAAAGAAAAATAATAATAAAATAATCTACATTAACGAATCGGTAAAACACAAACTATCAGATGATAGAATTGAAAAAATTGCTGCCCTTTTTAATACATCAGTTGATAGTTATATAGCAAGTGGTGAAATGGGGGATGCTTATTTATTGAAAGATAATAAAGTTTTGAAAATAACTACCGATAAACACGAAGCATCGGTATGTAAAAATTTAAAAGGTATTAAAAGTAAACATTTAGTCGATATTTATGATATTAAAAAAATTGTTATAAAAGGAACATCTTACTACGCTATCCATATGGAGAAAGTAACACCGCTATCAGATTTGTTGGATAATAGAGTAGGTATGAGTTTATCTGCTATACTTTTAAATCCAAATACAGCAAAAATTAATGATGATAGAACACCTTACATTAAAAAGGTATTACAAGCTAAGGAAAGTATATTAGATGAGCTTAAAACGCATAATATTGACCTTTATCATATCACATCTTTTAATTATGGGTTGGATGATAAAGGCGAAATTAAAATATTTGACATTACCGGAAAAAATAAAGATAATAAAGAAATTGATACTGTTATATTAGAGAAAAAAGATATTACAACATCTAAACTTAGAGATGCGATAGTACATGAATTGGGTTATAACAAATCGGAATATTTAGCAAGTGGTCATTTTGGAAATGTTTATCTTTTAGATGGGTATAGAATCTTAAAAGAAACCAAAGATTCTGCTGAATTTACAGCCGCTTGTTATATTAAAAAACATTTAACTAAACACTTAGTCAATGTATATGATACAGTAAAAGCAGGTGATGTTTACTTCTACACAATGGATAAGATAACGCCATTAGATGAATCCGAGAGTTTGGCTTATAATATTTTACATATCATAACATTAGAAACGCCAGTTCCATTTAAAAAATTTAAGATGGAAAATATAGAGGATTTTAACAAAATAAATAAAACAGTTAATATTAGTTTTTTACAAGTTGATGCCGAAAGAGCGATTGAAAAAATTGGGTTTGATTATTTCAATTATTTTTATAATAAATATATTGATGATGCACTTAAAATGTTTGATGAAGCATCTAAGTATAGATTAAATTTAAATGAACTTCATGGTGGTAATGTAGGGTTTAAGGATGGTATGTTAGTAGGTTATGATACAAGAATAAACGCCAATATTCCAAAAAAATATATTAATTATAAAGTTTTTGAATTTTTTAAAGAAGAAAATATAATTGGTGTTGGGGATTTCGGTAAAGCGTATAGATTAGATGATGGTAAGGTTTTAAAAATAACAAAAGATAAAACTGAATATTTAACGGCAAAACAATTAAAAGGTGAAAATTATAAACATTTAGTTCACATTTACGATTATGGTGAGTATTTAGATAGGTATTTCATTGTGATGGATTATATAGAGCCTTTAGAGGGCGAAGATAAAAGATTATGGGATAGTAAAATCGAGTATTATAGTATTCGAAATCATTTTATTGATGTGCATACAACTGATGATAAGTTTTTAGAATTTTTAAATACTTCTGATTATATAGAAGTCATAAATTATTGGAAAAATTTAATGATACAAAGACCGACAATTGTTGATGAATTATCTAAAAATGGAATATTTGATGTACATAGTGGTAATGTTGGTAAAAGAGGTGATACCATTATTTTCTTTGACTTGGTTAACGATTATTTGGTAGAGTGAAAAATTCTTCATATCTTTGTGTCTGAAATTTTAATATATACAATAAAAATACAATATGAAAAAGGCAATTATAACTTCATTAAAAACATTCAACGAGTCTGAAAATTCAACAGAAACTACAGCCGAAGAATTATTTAAACAATTGATTCAAGGAATCGATATTTCTAAACCAAGAGTTGATTTTAAAAACTATCCAAATAGTATGTTTTGGTTTAAAGGCAATAAATGTATCTTTCAATACAATTTCAAAAATAATGATTTTTGGATTGATTATTCAAATTTTTGGATAAAATTTAAACCATATTTTAATGGTAATTACAATGATATTCAAGATTTTATGAAGTTGCAGGTAGAACAACACTTCAATTTAAAGGGTATTACACCACCTCAGCCTCTGGAGCTACATATTTAACAGGTAGAACAACACTTCAAATTAAAGGGTGTTACACCTAAACAGTATGAGAACACATATTTTCTTTGACTTGGTTAACGATTATTTGGATATTTAAAAATATTTGCTTATATTTGGATAAAAATATAAATATGCAAAAATTAAATGTAAGAATGTACGTTCAGTATAACAATGAATCTGCCGCGATGTTTGCTAAAAGACTTGAGGATTTATGTGAGGCTATTGTTTTGGATAATCAGATGAGTTTAAATGGTCTTCCCACAATATCATTAACATCTGATGGTAATGGTAGACAAACCGCAACTATACAATATATAACAACAAAATTATAAATATTTTATGAGAATCTTAAAAATTGATAGCTTACCTAATTCAAAACAATGGGTTGATAGGGATTTAATAATGCTACATGCTTGTTTTCAAATTTTACAGGATTGTGTAGAAAAAGAAAAAGTGGATACACACTGTGATTACCAATCACATAAAGACTTTGTGGATGAGGTAAGGTTTCTATACAATTGGTGGTTAAATCGAAAAAATGATGTAGATTTTGATAATAATGAAGAAGATAATCAAATGTTAAATCGGTTAATGAAAATTCGATTATGGTTGTGGACATAGAAAAATTTGTAAATTCAAATAATTTACCTATATTTGTGATATGGAAACAATAGACTTAAATTATTTGAATGCCAACTATCTTAAAAACATCCCACAAGATGTATATAAGTATGGATTCTGTAAAACATTATTGGTTAGAAAGGAAACCATTCATTTAAAACATATCGCAACTGAGATATTCGTTAGAAAAAGTATTGATATAGAAAAGATGTTAGAAAAAATCAATATGAATCTAATGGATTATATGTTTTATTATACCAATAGATTGAGAACTATATATCATTTTAATCGAAATTATGTAAAACCTATAAATGATATAGTAGAATCTAAGGGTAGAAGTTTCTTTAAAACTATTGAACTATATTCAGGTACTAAAAATTTAATTGTACTTGATTTTGATGGTGTTATTACTAAACCAGATTTTCATAATTTATATGAAAATTGTTTTAAGTATGAAAAAGTTGTTGTGTGTACTGCTAATCCAACGGTAACAAAAGAATGGTTTGTACAAAAAGGATTATCTGTACCTAAAGTTATATATGCAAACAAGGGAAAATATAAAAAAATTAAATGTCTGATTAAGTTGTCAATGGTTTATGATAATATTTTCTATGTAGATAATGAAAGTGAATATTTAGACTATGCTTGGATATTCGGGATTAAAACTTATAAATACGAAAAAAATAAAATTAATTATTACACTTTAAAAAAATGAATGAAGATTTAGTGGACGAAATCGTTGAAATGTTAGTAAATGGTTATGATATTAAAGAGATTGAGAAAAAATATCAATGTTCGATAGATTTTACCGAAGAAAAACATCATGCCCTACAATATACATTTTACTACACGGTAAAACTACCGGACGGTAAACCTTTTTATGTAGAAATTGAAAATGGAATTAATAATGGTACTGTTGTGCGAGATATAAACTATGAGGGTAGTACATTAACTAAAACAAAGACAATTGTGGTATCTAAGTTGGTTTTTGATTTGGATAGATTTGAATCGGTTTATGGTAATGATAAAGATAGAGAACTAAAATTAAAAATCGCTGAGAGTAAATTTAACGAAAATAAATCATTAATAGACGAAATGGATAGACACAAAAGTTATGATGATTATGTAACGGGTGGTGGTACAAATAAAACAGATTCATATTATAGTAAAAATCGTGAAAAATTTAAAGATGTTTTTTATACCTATGAGTTTGTTGAAATTGAAGTAGATAGAAATCTTAAAAATTAATAATATGGGAATTTATACATATATAGATTACGACAGGGTTAATATGCGTAAGGTTAAAGATAAAGAAATCCAAAAATTATTGGATGAAGCATTACAATATGATGAAACATTAATGATAAGTGAGTATTCTAAAAAAATAGAACGAGGTTGGTTTAGGAAACCTAAATTTGAACTAAGATATACTATTTACCATGAATGTTATCTTAATAATGGTTTGTCATCATATGAAGCAAGAGAACAATTATCAGGTAGTGGTAAAAAAGAAGTTGTTATGTCGTATTTATATGGAATTATAAACGGGGTTTTACATGAACAAAGAGTTAATACCCTTAGATGATTGGTTTATTTTGAAAGAAAAGGGATTAGAACACCTTTTATCTTTTGAAAAATATTTTAATCAAAGAGATTTTCGATATGTATTGTATAATGATAGATTATATGATGCGGATGAACTTAATGTCATTAGACAATTAAAACTACGTGGGTTTAATCCAAATTTTGAAGTTGATTATGTTACACAATTTCATAGATATGTAGAAGATAATGAAGTTTGGAATAGTTATTTATTAATTAACGATTTACTCATTACTACATTAGGTAATTTAAAAGAAATTAAAGGATATTTATATTTACAAAATAATAAAACTTTAAAATCATTATATAAGTTAGAAAAAATAGAATGGTCTTTAGATTTAGAAAATTCAGAACTTAATGATTTAGGTGAGCTAAAAC